>Ga0307376_10001548_pt1 | contig 24399 bp, 16 predicted proteins | sample TR2MG_FD_202536 | JGI IMG/M metagenome (GOLD analysis project Ga0307376, IMG submission 202536) | Soil microbial communities from Risofladan, Vaasa, Finland - TR-2 | ecosystem: Environmental > Terrestrial > Soil > Coastal area > Acid sulfate soil | place: Finland: Risofladan, Vaasa | collected...
ATTATTCAATTCGAACTGAAAATCAGTACTGATTGCCCTAAAATATCCAAAATCTCCCATGCATGGTTTATAAGAAGCAGTAATAAGATTACCTTCCTGAGTCGGAAGTATAATTATTCGCTGTACAATCCCATTATTCAGGATCAACTCTTTATCTGTCCATTTTGCATAGGGAGTTTCTGTACCTGAAACATTTAGTGCAACAAAAATGAACATTAACATGCTAATTAATTTATTCACAAGCTGTTGGTTTAATATGTAAACTGGTTTCACTTATGTCATAACCTCCAATTTATTGGAGAAAATTCTTCTAGCTAAGATATTTAATAAATGTTTATTTGACCATAAACAAATAAATTAGTTATGGATTCATCATGTATTTAGAGTGATTTTAAGCCTGCAAAAATCAAACAACATTCAATAAATGTATTAACTGAAATTATTACAATTATCGTTTTACATCTTATGTAGTTCACGTTCATAAATATTATCAGACTATTTGTGGCCTGTCTTATCAAATTATTATTGGGATTATCATAAAAATAATCCCATAATTTAATATATTAGCATATTAGCATCGGCAATAAAATAAGTACTTCAATGGATATAAAAAGAACCTTCGATCTCTTAATCAGGTACAAGGAGAAATTTCCAAAAGACGATGCATTATGTTTCAAACATGATGGTTCCTGGATAAAATACAGTTCACAGGAATATATTGAATTTTCATATAACATCTGTTTTGGTCTTTATGTCATGGGTATAAGAAAAGGTGATAAGATCATTACTGTATCATCCAATCGTCCTGAATGGAATTTTATCGATATGGGCATGGCTATGCTAGGTATTGTTCATGTACCAGTTTTTACTTCGCTCAATCCAGTTGAATATGAATATATAATTAATGATTCACGTGCTAAATTAATCTTTATCTCCGACAAGAAATTATTTAATTGTGTTAGCCCAGCTTTAAATGATAAACGTGATTCTATAAAAGTGTACTCTTTTGATAAGATTGATAATGTCGCTAACTGGATGGAGATTGTTGAAACAGGTAAAGCTTGCTCTGAATCTGTCAGGAAGGAGATTGAAGAAGAAAAAAGCAAGATCGATTCCGATACCTTTGCAACGCTGATCTATACCTCAGGGACAACCGGGAAGCCAAAAGGAGTCATGTTATCTCAGAAAAATCTGGTTAGCAATTTCATATCTGCGGCAGCTGTCTTCAATTTAGGACCGGCCGATAAATATCTCAGTATTCTTCCGTTATGCCATGTAGGCGGACGCATGGGAAACTACCAGACTCAATATAGTGGAGCCAGTATTTATTATGCTGAAAACATGGGCTCTATCGCTCTAAACATGCAGGAGATAAAACCCGATGGATTTGATGCAGTACCTCGCGTACTGGAGAAATTCTACGATGTTATTATCTCTAAAGGGAAGAAACTAAGCGAGATCAAGAAAATATTATTCTTCTGGGCAGTTAACCTCGGTTTAAAATATAAACCCTTCGGAGAAAACGGCTGGTTATATGAGAAAAAACTGGCAATAGCCGATAAACTCATATTCAGCAAATGGAGAACAGCACTTGGAGGTAATGTAAGAATTGTAGGATGTGGTGGAGCAAGCCTCCAGGAGCGGCTTGAAAGGATATTCTGGGCTGCTGGAATTAAAATAATTAATATGTATGGATTAACAGAGACATCCCCAATAATTACAATCAACAGAACAACAAAAGGATGTGTAAAACTGGGATCGGTGGGTATGGTAATTGAGGATGTACAGGTTAAGATAACTGATGATGGTGAAATTCTCTGCAAAGGTCCAAATGTCATGATCGGATATTATAACGACCCTGATCTTACCAAATCAGTAATTGATGACGATGGATGGTTCCACACCGGGGATATCGGTTACCTGGAAGAAAAGAAGTTCCTTAAGGTAACTGATAGGAAAAAAGAGATTTTCAAACTTTCCAATGGAAAGTTTATTGCACCTCAACTTATTGAAAACATTTTTAAAGAATCAAATGCCATTGATCAGATTATGGTTGTCGGTGAACATGAAAAATTTACCAGTGCCCTTATTTCACCGAATTTTAACTATTTTGAGGCTTGGAAATCCATGAATAAAATTTCATTTTCTGATTACGATGAGATGATCCAAAATCCTGATATTCAGTCCTATTTCAGCTCTGAAATTGAAAAAATCAATAAACGCCTAAACTCTTTTGAAAGAATCACCAGGTTCAAATTGGTTCCTGATGAATGGAGCCCTGCAACAGGGGAATTATCTCCTACCCTAAAACTTAAACGCAAGTTTATTTCAGAAAAATACAGTAGATTGCTTGATCAGGTATATATGAAGTAGTTCATTATCAGATTTATTAATTAAGCCCTAAATAGAGATGCTAATTGTCAGGGTGACTAATAGGAAAACGAGAAAGCAATTCCTTAAAGTTGCAAAAATAATATATAAGAATGATAAAGTATGGGTATGTCCTTTTGACAATGATATTGAAGCAATTTTTGATCCTGCGAAGAATCCCTATTATAAACATGGGGAGGCAGAACGGTGGATTCTTAAAGATAATAATAACAAATTGATTGGAAGGATTGCAGCCTTTATTGACAAAAACCTTTGTTACTCCTACGATCAACCTACCGGAGGAATGGGATTCTTTGAATGTATTAACGACAAACCTTCTGCCATTCTGCTTTTTGATACGGCCAAAGAATGGCTCGGAAACAGGGGCATGGAAGCAATGGATGGTCCCATTAACTTCGGGGAAACCGATAAGTACTGGGGACTGCTTGTTGGCGGATTTACTCATCCTTCATTTGAAGTACCTTATAATCATCCTTATTATCAGGATCTATTTGAATCGTATGGTTTCCAGACTTATTATAAGATGGAAGGGTTTCACCTTGACATTACCAGGCCACTTTCAGACAGATTTCAGAAAATTGCAGAATGGGTATCAAGGAAACCTGGCTATGAATTTCACCACTTCACATGGAAGAAACAGGATAAATTTACGCATGATTTTGCTGAAGTATTTAATGAAGCCTGGGCGTCTTTCAAGACACACTTTGAACCTCTTGAACCTGAGTATATAAAAGGGGTATTAAAGAAAGCTAAACCAATAGTTGATGAGGAATTTATCTGGCTAGCCTACTATAAGGAAAAACCAATAGCGATCTATCTTATGTTCCCTGATCTGAATCAGATACTTAAACACTTGAACGGTAAATTGAATCTTTTCAGCATGATAAAATTTCTTTACCTTAAGAGACGAAAGACCATGACCAGGGCAAAAGGCCTTTTAATGGGGGTTATCCCAAAATACCAGGGACTGGGAATTGAATCGGCTTTCATTCTACATATTAGAAAAGTATTAGATAAAAAACCTCATTACCAGGAAGTTGAATTCTCATGGGTGGCCGACTTCAATCCTAAGATGAGAAAAATATTTGTCTCTGTGGAAAGTGTCCCTGCAAAAAATTATATCACCTACAGGTATCTCTTCGACAGGACAAAGGAGTTTAAAAGACACCCAATTCCGGATATAAAATGAATGAAGTTTGGAGTACTTGGAGTGCCTGAAGTTGAGAAAATATATACCGATCCGCAAGACTCTCCATCACTTTACTTCAGACTTAGTCCGACGAAGCGGACTCCGTCTGGCGAAGTCGGAGGACAAAGCCTGCATGAATTGGATTAATGCACTTATGAATAAATAAATATAACCAGGGGTAATGAATAAATATGACATAATAATTATAGGAGCTGGATTAGGTGGTCTGACTGCCGGGGCTAAACTTGCGAGAGAGGGTAAAAAAGTCCTGATAATAGAACAGCATTGTAAACCAGGAGGTTGTGCGACTACCTTTAAACGTGGTGATTTTACTTTAGAGGTGGGATTGCATGAAATGGATGGACCATCAACACGTGATATGAAGACTAGAATCTTCAATGAACTAGAAGTTTTTGAAAATGTAAGATTTATAAAAGTGCCGGAGTTCTATCACTTTGTTAACGATCATGTACAAATTACGATCCCTCATAATCCCGAAGAGGCTATGATAAAGCTCAAAGAAACTTTTCCGGAAGAGAAGAAAGGGATAGAGGCATATTTCAGTCAGATACTTAATCCCGGGAAAAAAGCTGCTGAAAATGAAAAAGAAAAAAACCTGGGAGAATATTTAGATTCAATAATCCATAACGAGGATCTCAAACTAGTCTTACTGGGTAATCTGGGATATTTCCATGACGATCCATATTCAATTTCATTAACTTATTACTCAGTTGCACAGGGAAGCTATTACAATGGGGGCGCAAGTTTTATAAGAGGTGGCTCTCAGATACTTTCCGATCATCTTGCAGCATATATTCAAAAACATGGAGGTAATGTATTACTAAACCATCTTGTTACAGGATTAATTATTGAAAAGAACAAACTTGCCGGTGTAACATATAACAAGACCAGAGGTAAATCTTCGAAAGTAATAACCACATATGCCGATGAAATAATAGCCAATACAGCTATGCCAAATGTTGCAGCGCTTTTACCCGGGGAATATAGTGTAAATTTAATTAATGCAATAAAAGACCAGAAACCGGGAGCTTCATTGCTGACAATCTACTTTGGATTCAAAAATTCTCTTAAAAATATTGGAAACCGGCAGTATTCGACTTTTGTGTTCGACAGCTCAATAAAATCCCAGTCGGATATACTCAAAAACAATAAAGGAGATTTTCACAACCGGAGTTTTACCTTTATCGACTATGGTCAGATCGATTCAGGTCTTGCCCCTGCAGGAAAGAGTGTTGGAGCATTATGTTGCATTGATTATCTCAGTGACTGGGAAAATTTGTCCTCTGAAAAATATAAAGCGAAGAAAGAAGATGTAGCACAAGTCTTTATTACGCGACTTGAAAAACTTATACCTGGTATTAGAGCTGAAATTGAATATTTTGAGGTAGGTACTTCAGCAACAATAAAACGATATACACTTAATCCTGGCGGAGCAGTTTATGGATTTGCCCAGATCCCTTCAAAACCCTCATTCAACATTTCAAGTGTACCTGATAACCTGCATTTTGCATCTGCATGGGGGAAAACAGGAGGCGGGTTTTCAGGTGCAATCTATAGTGGTTACCTTTGTGCCTATAATATCCTTCGAAAAAGATGATAACATGCCCCGGATAATTATACCCCAATAATTATCCGGGAAGAATAATGGTCTATGAATTTAACCGGCTAATTCTCTTTTCAATTGGTTGGTTAATCGTTATTGGCACTTTTTCTTCACTGGTAATACATGGGTCAAGGTGTAAAGCTTTCACATCAGAGATGCAAAATAGTCTTGAGATACTGTGAAGCACAAGAGTAAAATTCTCAATAGTAGAAAGTTTATAGTCGCGGGGCATTATTCTGTCAATCAGAATAAATTTAAAATCTCCTGGCAAATCATGTTTCCTTAGCGAATCATAACTGCTCTCAATCTTTAATTCACCAGATGCCACCATATCTTCCAAGACCTCTTTAAAGTACATATATATTTTGGGTTCTACTTTGAATCCAATGTGAAAATCAACCCTTATCAGTACTCCCGGAATTATCTGGTTTACCTGGTAGTCGAATCTGTTTGGTTCGTCAACACCGTTAACATGAAGGAACCAGTAAGTTTTGGCTCGTTTTGGCTGTTTATGAAATATTGAATAAATCACCTTTGATTCAACCTGATCAACCTTGTTGGCTTTAATTACATAAACGAGATTGGTTGCAGTTCTTGGAACAGAGGTATCTTTGGTAAGATCCTTAAACAATTGGATATTTTTACTAAGACTGGTGAAGGTGACATATCTGTTTTTTAATTTTCTGCCAAAATACCATCCATACATTATTACAAAGAAGATTGATCCTAACAATAAGGTAAACCATCCCCCATCATTGAATTTGTGAAGATTAGCAACCAAAAAGCTGCCTTCAATTGTCAGGTAAACAACCAGAATAAGTATTATCAACCTGTGATCCAACCCTTTCCTGAATAAATAGTATGTCAACAGTAATGTAGTCATCATTTCTGTTATGTTAATTGCCAAACCATACGCTGCCTCCATATTTGCAGATTCTTTGAAGAAGAGAACAACAAGGCTGCTGGCAGCCCATAGATACCAGTTAACAAACGGAAGATAAACCTGTCCTCTTATAAAGGTAGGATTCAGGACTCTTACTTTAGGCCAGAAATTAAGTGAAACAGCTTCCTTAATAATAGTGAAAGAGCCGCTGATAATTGCCTGGCTTGCAATAATTGAGGCTGCTGTAGCAAGTAATATTCCGGGAAGTAAAAACCATTTTGGCATAATTGCATAGAATGGATTAATTCCAGCCTCCTGTACACCATTTGAAATAAGCCATGCCCCCTGTCCAAAATAGTTCATCAGGAGAGCTATTTTTACAAATATCCATGAAACCTGTATATTTGTTCTACCACAATGACCAAGATCAGCATAAAGAGCCTCAGCCCCTGTAGTACAAAGGAATACAGCTCCAAGAAGAATAAAACCACCCGGGTATTGACTTAAAAACCGAAACGCATATACAGGATTTACAGCCTTCAGGATATCAGGCTGTATCATTAACTTCGAAAATCCTAATACTCCAAGCATTAAAAACCATAGAACCATTATTGGGCCAAAAGAGCTTCCGACCAGATTAGTGCCAAACTGCTGAAAGAAGAACATTACTGCAAAGATAAACAGGACAATAGGCACGACAGGGATATCTGGATTATAAAGCTTCAATCCCTCAATGGAAGAGGTAACAGTAATAGCTGGTGTTATAACTCCATCTGCCAGCAAAGCAGCCCCTCCTATCATAGTTAATAGAGCAGCCCATATAGTTTTATTTCTCAATAATGCATAGAGAGAAAGGATTCCTCCTTCTCCTTTATTATCTACCCTTAGTGCTAAAATAATGTACTTTGTAGTAGTCTGCAATGTCAATGTCCAAAAGATACATGATAATGATCCGTAAATTAGCAATGAATTGAATTCTGCGCCACCCTTCACAAGTGCCTTCATTACATACAAAGGACTTGTCCCAAGATCTCCGAAAACTATACCCAGGGTTATTAGAACACCAGCAAATGAAAGTTTTTTTATATCAAGTTTCTTACTCGTCCCGATCATGACTATCCTGTTATTTTTTCCTCAGACCCGAAATTTATTAAAAACGGCCAAAGTTAATAATTATTAATCTTTATAGAATTAGGTAGACATGAATAATTATTTAATTAAATTTATCATTGGAACAAAGAATGAAGAAGTGTAAAAACCGAATAAACAAGTAGGTATGAAACATTTTCATTTGAATCTCAGATTTTATCTTTTTATATCAATCCTTTTGCTCACCTCCTTTACTGAGAAAAATCTATCCCAGTTAATATCCGAAAACAAAATATCGCTGCTTTTTATTGGTGATATTATGGGCCATGATGATCAGATAATTTCAGCAGAAGACACTATTAACCATACATATAATTATGAGGATGTATTCCGATATATCAAATCCTCGATATCTGAGGCCGATTTTGCCTTCGCCAATTTTGAGGTAACTCTTGCAGGGAAACCCTATAGAGGATATCCTCTGTTCAGTTCCCCTGATGAACTGGCTGTTGCCTGCCGGAATGCAGGAATTGATTACCTGGCAACAGCAAATAATCATGTCGCTGACAGGGGTAATAAAGGTATTATTAGTACAATTAATAAACTCGACAGTATTGGCATACACCATACAGGCTCATTTATTAACTCAGCATCACGCGACAGCCTCTCTCCTATATTTATAAACAGAAACGGAATATCGATAGCCTTGCTAAATTATACCTACGGAACAAATGGGATTACAATTCCGGAACCTGTGATTGTAAATACGATTAATGTAGATTTGATAAACGACGATATTAAGAAAGCAAAAAGCACTAATGCAGATATTATAATACTCTTTCTTCACTGGGGCACTGAATATGATACTATTCCAACACAATATCAGACTGAGCTTGCTGAGTATTTATTCTCATCCGGAGTTGACCTGATAATAGGATCTCACCCACATGTTCTTCAAAAGATGGTATGGACAAAAAACCACTCCGACGGGAAAGATAAAATAGTGGTATACTCACTTGGTAATTTTGTTACGAACCAGCGAAATCCTGGAACTGACGGTGGTTCCATGGTCAGGATAGAGATTACCCTGATTGGGAAGGAAATTAATATTACTGAAGCAGGATATTATCTCACCTGGGTATATACTCCTATGGTAAAACAAAGAAAAAAATATTATATCCTGCCATGTTCAGAATTTGAAAACAGACCTGAGTTTTTCGAGATCACTGACGATTATGATCAGATGAATAGATTCGTCATTAATTCAAGAAGTTTACTTCACCATCAAAATATAAATATAAAGGAGTATATCTTTACTGATAATGGCTGGCTGTTAAGCAGTAACAAGGATTGAGCAGATACTACTGCTGTTAGTGTAATATCACAAAGCTCATTGTCAACGACTTACTAATGGTGAAGTGTATAGATAAAGAGAAGCCTTGGTGGCGAAATAAATGTCAAATAATATTTTTTATTATATTTTATTGGTTAACGAATTTATTTTATCAATTTTAATAAATATTATTGCATAACTATTTTTATTTATATATAGTATAAACTTTTGAGATGAATGATTCAATAGCTCTTCTTTCAATAACTGCAATCTCAATTGGGTTTATTCATACAATTTTGGGCCCAGATCATTACCTCCCGTTCATTGTTTTGAGCGAGGCAAAAAAATGGTCTCTCAAAAAGACGATGTTAATCACATTTTTTTGTGGGATAGGACATGTTTTAAGCTCCATTGTCCTGGGAATTATTGGTATCGGAGTAGGAATTTCCTTAGGCAAAATTATTAGATTGGAATCATTCCGGGGGAACATTGCAGCCTGGTTGTTTATTTCATTTGGGCTGGTATATATAATCATAAGCTTAAGAAATCTTATTAAGAATAAAAAACACAGTCACTCTCACTTTCATATTGATGGAGAGAAACATATTCACGAACATACACACCATAAGGAGCATACTCATATCCATCAGGAAGATATTATTAAAACTACCCCATGGATACTCTTTCTCATTTTCGTTTTTGGACCGTGTGAACCACTTATTCCAATCCTTATGTATCCTGCTGCTGAAAATAATATTTCAGGTACTGTAATTGTATCACTACTTTTTTCTATTGCCACTATAGGAACGATGATGGCAGTAGTTCTAGCCTTTAAAATGGGACTGAATAAAATTAATCTTAAACCTGTTGAAAAATACAGTCACCTGATTGCCGGCACAATGATATTCGTTTCAGGACTAGCCATTCAATTCCTTGGACTATAGAAGCTATGACAGGTATTATTGAGTTAGATGCTCTCTTATTTGGTTTAATAAGTGCTGTTTCCCTGCCTCTGGGGGCAATATTTGGATTAAAATGGACCCCAAAACCAAAAATTCTTGCATCTATGATGGCTATTGGTGCCGGAGCGCTGCTGGCGGCCCTGACTATTGATCTTGTTGCAGTTGCAGTGGAAAAGGGCCATTTCTATCCACTGGCGATTGGAATGATAATCGGAGGTATATTCTTTGTATTACTTAATAAAATTGTAAATAACAAGGGTGGATTCCTTCGCAAGACTGCAACAATACTTACTCATATCACTCTAAAACATAAAACCCACCATAAAAAACTTTATCAGCAACTTAGCAAGGTTAATTTTTTTAATAATCTCACCCCATCAAAAGCACATCTAATCATTCCCTATCTCCACCGGTACCTTTACCGTCAGGGTAAATTTATGGTCCATGAGGGAGACCCCGGAGATATGTTCTTTATAATTGAAAGTGGGACTGCATTAGTGATGGACGATACTAATAACACGATTGTAAATCTCCTTGAGCCAAATGATACATATGGCATAGTTGAATTAATGACCGGGATCACCCACAATTTCAATGTTGTTGTAAAAGAAGATATGCACGTATGGGTGATTAACAAGGAATCACTCGACCGTATTATCACGCTCAATCCCATGCTTGCTCAGGAGATAAAGTCTCTCGTTACTGAAAAGATACAACTGTTGGAAATATCACAGGAAATCCCTTCAGAAAAAGCTGATGAGTGGTATAATGAAGCCTTAAAACATTTTGAAGACAAGAAATCGATAATAACACAATCTGATGTCAGTGAAGAAGTTACAGAACACGGGAATCCCTCATTGGCAATCTGGCTGGGAATAATGCTTGACGGAATTCCCGAATCAATTGTCATTGGTTCCAGCCTTCTTCTTCATCCAACAATGAGTCTTTCTTTGTTAGCCGGCCTTTTTATATCCAATTTCCCGGAAGCATTATCAAGCACAGTAGGAATGAAAAGCCAAAGTATGTCAAATTTGAAAATTCTTATGATGTGGTCATCAATAATGATTGTCACAGGTATTGGAGCTTTTGTAGGAAATATATATTTTGAAAATGCTTCACCAATAGCATTTTCCCTTGTTGATGGGATGGCCGCAGGTGCAATGCTCACCATGATAGCAGAAACAATGCTTCCCGAAGCCTTCCATATTGGAGGGTCGGTAACAGGATTATCAGCTCTTGCCGGTTTTCTCACAACATTGCTTTTTAAAGTAATAGGAGGCTAGTTAGGCTATATCATCTTTTAATCAGCTATCTGTTTAATTTTCGTGAATTTGCATTAAATTATTAGCTTTGCATAAAATAAAAAGCGCATGATGAATTACGATTACAATACTCAGAGAAAGAGAATGTCATTACCTGAATATGGAAGAAATGTTCAAAAAATGGTCGATCATATTAAGACTATTGAAGACAGGGATGAAAGAAACCGTGCAGCTAAGACAATTATCCAGATAATGGGAAACCTCAATCCTCATCTTCGTGATATTGGTGATTTTAAACATAAATTATGGGATCATCTTGCCCTTATTGCTGAATTCGAATTAGATATAGATTCACCATACCCCGTTCCTGAACAGTCGAAATTTGTTGAAAAACCTAAACAGGTTCCATATAAACAGGGTGATATCAGGTTTCTACATTATGGTCGCATTATTGAACTATTAATTGATGCAGCATCTGAGATGGAGGATAATGAGGAGAAAGAATATCTTACCAACCTTATAGTCAACCAGATGAAAAAAGCATATATCACCTGGAACCGAGGGCAGGTTGCCGATGAGGTTATTATAAATGACATGAAACTTTTATCACGAGGGAGATTAAAAATAACAGAAGGGGTGAAAATTCTTGAGGCCAGGGAACTGATCCCGCCGGTAAAAAGGAAAATACAGGGAAAACCTCATGGGAAACAGCAGAACAAACCATACAATAAGAAAAAAGGACACAGCAGACATCAATGAGTACATTTATTGTTAACGGAGGAAAATCACTTAAGGGAGAAATAACTCCTCAGGGAGCAAAAAATGAAGCATTACAGGTTATTTGTGCTGTCCTGCTAACTTCCGAAAAAGTTACTATTAGAAATATCCCCATTATAAGTGATGTCACTAAGTTGATAGAACTTCTTGTGAATATGGGTGTTAGAGTAACCAAAGAATCTGAATCCGTTACTAGTTTTGAAGCTGTAGATGTTCATCTGGATTACCTTCAGACAAATGATTTCAGAAAAAAAAGCTCCAGTTTACGAGGTTCGATAATGATTGTAGGTCCACTTCTTGCCAGATATGGTAAGGCTTATATTCCAAAACCAGGAGGGGATAAGATTGGACGACGCAGAGTTGATACCCATTTTATTGGATTTCAAAAACTTGGTGCCAAATTTGAATTTGATACTTCCGATCCATTCTTTAAAGTTGAAGCCCCTGCATTAACTGGAGCATATATGCACCTTGATGAAGCCTCTGTCACAGGAACAGCCAATATTATTATGGCAGCTGTTCTGGCAAAGGGCCGTACTACAATTTATAATGCTGCCTGTGAACCATATATTCAGCAACTTTGCAGGATGCTGGTCTCAATGGGCGCTAAAATAGAAGGGATAGGATCCAACCTGCTTCATATTGATGGCGTTACAGGGTTAACAGGTTGCACTCATACAATCCTTCCGGATATGATTGAGATAGGTTCGTTTATTGGACTGGCAGCAATGACAGAATCGGAGATTACAATAAAAAACACCTCGTACGATAATCTGGGAATTATCCCGGATTCTTTTCGCCGTTTAGGTATCAACCTTGAAAGAATAGGTGATGATATCTTTATCCCCTTTCAAAAACATTATGAGATTGAGACATTCATAGATGGATCAATTATGACAATATCTGATGCTATATGGCCCGGTCTGACTCCCGATTTGTTAAGTGTCCTACTTGTTACTGCAACGCAGGCAAAAGGGGCAGTTCTGATTCATCAGAAGATGTTTGAAAGCCGTCTCTTCTTTGTTGATAAACTGATTGATATGGGAGCTCAGATAATTCTATGTGATCCCCACCGTGCGACAGTAATAGGACAGGATAAAATTATCAGGCTTAAAGCAACTGTGATGTCAACTCCTGATATCAGAGCTGGTGTCGCTCTTCTGATAGCTGCTCTTTCAGCTGAAGGAAAGAGTATTATTCATAATATTGAACAAATCGACAGAGGGTATCAGGATATCGATAAACGGCTTAATGCCCTTGGAGCAGATATTAAAAGAATCTAGTTGAAAATGCGGTTTGGCAGTACTAAGGTACGGCAGTAAAAGGTACAGAGGTTTAACGGTACAATGGCACAACATGATGCAATGGTATGCAAGTCAGCAGGTACCATTAAACTCCAATAAAGTTATTCCATTATTCCACAAATCTATTATATCATAATATCGCTATCCCATGCCTCCCCTACACTGTCAAATTGTCAAATATCATTTATTGGCAGGTAATTTGTAATTAATTGAAAAACATTTAAGAAAATAGATAGAAATGGTTATGAAAAAGAAAATTGTCCAGAAAGAAGAAACCCACAACAACATACCCGAATCGATTGAAAATAAAGAAAATAGCCTATCCAATGATACTGAGTTTTCTGGCAATAATGAAACTACTGTAAAAGATGCATCTTCTGATAACAATCTGCAAGAGAAGAAAATTAGCGAACAGGAACCTGACAAAGGCAAACATGATCTGAAGAAAATAGAAGAAAAGCTGGCAGAAATGCAGGATAAGTATATCCGTCTTTCTGCAGAATTTGACAACTACAGGAAAAGAACACTGCGTGAAAAAATTGAACTATCAAAGTATGCAGGAGAAAATATCCTGCTAGATATTATCCCTTTTATGGATGACTTTGACAGAGCGATGTCACATATGGATACAACAACCGACTGTACCGCAATGAAAAACGGCATTGATCTCATTTATGGAAAATTCAAAGTATTCCTTAAACAAAACGGGGTAAAAGAAATTGAATCACTGAACACCATGTTTAATGTTGATCTTCATGAAGCTGTTGCAAAAGTAGAGGTTAAAGAGAAAGATAGTAAAGGTAAAGTAGTTGATGTAATACAAAAAGGATACTATCTGCAAGATAAGGTTCTAAGATTTTCAAAAGTAGTTGTAGGAGAATAATAGAGGTTTAATATACCAGAATCAGTTATGTGGCTGAATAAATATATAAATTAATAGGGATGGGAAAAAGAGATTACTATGAAGTTCTTGGAGTGTCAAAAGAAGCCACGAAGGAGGAGATAAAAAAGGCATACAGGAAGCAGGCCTTAAGGTTTCATCCAGATAAGAATCCAGGCGACAAAAAAGCAGAAGAAAATTTCAAAGAAGCTGCCGAAGCTTACGAAGTTTTAAGCAATAATGAGAAAAAAGCCAGGTATGACCGTTTCGGTCATGCAGGGATGGGAAATACAGGCAATGGATTTGGTGGTGCAGGGATGACAATGGATGATATATTCTCATCATTCGGTGATATTTTCGGTGATGCTTTTGGTGGATTTGGTGCTTTTGGAGGTTCCAGGCGTGGAAGGAGAGTCAATAAAGGGAGTAATCTGAGAGTCAAAGTTAAACTTACTCTGCAGGAAATTGCATCTGGCACTGAGAAGAAACTCAAAGTCAATAAATATGATATCTGCAGTAGCTGTAGTGGAACAGGAGCAGATAAACCATCAAATGTATCAACATGTTCAACATGCCATGGTTCGGGACATGTTACAAGACTCACCAACACAATGCTAGGGCAGATGCAGACAACTTCAGTTTGTCCAACATGTGGTGGTGAAGGAAAATCTATTACAAAAAAATGTACTGCCTGTTATGGAGAAGGGATTGTAAAGAAGGAAGAAATAATTAAAATTAATATCCCGGCCGGTGTTGGCAAGGGAATGCAAATGACTGTTAGTGGTAAAGGAAATGCTGCCAGAAGAGGCGGAGTAAATGGAGATCTTCTGGTTGTTATTGATGAAGAGGAGCATCCGGAATTGATAAGAGAAGGTAACGACCTGATCTATAATTTATTTATTAGTGTACCGGATTCAGTACTAGGCAGCCATGTTGAAGTGCCAACGGTTGATAATAACGTAAAAATAAGAATTGAACCCGGAACACAACCAGGTAAAATCTTACGGCTCAGAGGTAAAGGATTACCGGAGGTCAATGGGTATGGAAGAGGCGATCTGCTTGTTAATGTCAATGTTTGGATTCCCAAAACTGTGACCAAGGAAGAGACAAAAATATTTGAAAAGTTTAAAGACTCCGATTCTTTCACACCTAAGCCTGATATAAATGATAAGGGATTTTTTGAGAGAATGAGAGGTTACTTTGAATAATAATCTGTGAAACAAACGAATAAAGAACATTTGAATGCCGAAATCTTAAGTCATTAATGTACTGACTTCAGTATTCGTATGTTCTATTATTATTCCTTAATTTCCTTTATAATTGCTCTCCGGATAATGAATTTTAAGAGAGCAAAAAAAACTTATCAAGAGTTTAACCATGTAGCCTGTAGTTCAAAGAGTTTTTTTATATTTACATTTCTTTAAAATTCTTTATAAACTATTCCGTTATGGCACTTTTCGAAGCAAAGAATGTCACTAAACAATATGGCAATCAACTGGCACTTGATAATGTTAGCATTTCGGTACCTGAACAGTGCATTTATGGCCTGTTAGGGCCTAATGGGGCCGGGAAAACCACTCTCATAAGGATCATCAATCAGATAACTGGACCTGATTCAGGTGAGTTATTCCTTAACGGTAAAAAACTGATGCCTCAGGATGTTATGATTATTGGTTACCTTCCTGAAGAGAGAGGTTTATATAAAAAAATGAAAGTTGGGGAACAGGCCTTATACTTTGCACAGCTCAAAGGACTGTCAAAAGCTGAGGCAATGAAAAGACTTAAATATTGGTTTAAGAAACTTGAAATAATCGACTGGTGGGGGAAAAAAGTCGAAGAATTATCAAAAGGAATGCAGCAAAAGGTCCAGTTTATTACAACAGTACTTCACGAACCCAAACTTTTAATATTCGATGAACCATTCACAGGGTTTGATCCTCTCAATACAAATATTATAAAAAATGAGATACTCTTCCTCCGGGAAAGAGGAGCAACAATAATCTTCTCAACCCATAATATGGGATCTGTTGAAGAGCTTTGCGATAATATTACCCTTATTAATAAAGCAAAGACAATCCTCGAGGGCAGCGTCGACAATATAAGGAGACATTGGGCTGCAAATGAATTTGTCCTGGTTTTTGAGGGAGATATTAACATAGAAGGTAATAACCATTACAATATCCTTGACAGGAAAACTGACAGTGATAAAAGTACTATAAGACTTAAAACAGAGAGTAATATCAGTAATAATGATATCCTTCAAACAGTTATGAAAGCCGGTAAGCTAATCTCTTTTAATCCCGCTATGCCATCAATGAATGAGATATTCATAAGAGTGGTTGAAGCCCGTAATTAAAACCAAAAATTATAATAATATTCACATTATGAATAAGGTACCTATAATTATCAGAAGAGAATATGTTACTAGGGTAAGAAAAAAATCATTTCTCATAATGACTATCCTTGCTCCGCTTATCATGGCATCTTTGTTTGTTCTGCTTCCTGTTATGATGATGAACCAGGAGGGTGATTTCAAAAAAATTGCAATAATTGAGGATAAATCAGACCTTTTTAAAGGTGTTATTAAAAATACAAAAGATGCTGAATTTGTATATCTCGAAAATGTCGATGTTGAAGTCCTGAAAAGCTCATATGAAAAAGCAGGGTATTATGGTATTTTATATATTTCACCTGAGTTGGTCAATACACCTAATGCAATTCAACTCATATCCAAACAACAACCACCTATTGGCCTTCTCGAGTATATTGAAAATTCCCTTGAAAAAGAGATTGAAAGACAAAAATTACTGACATTCCAAATTGAAAATCTCGATGAAATAATGAAGACCATCGATACAAAAGTATCGATTCAGACAATTAAAATTGATTCATCAGGATCAGTTAAAGAAACCAGCACAGGTATAGCAATGGCACTGGCTTACATACTTGGCTTCCTTATGTATATGCTTGTATTTATATTTGGAGCCCAGGTTATGAGAGGAGTGATTGAAGAAAAAACCAGCAGGGTTGTTGAGGTTATTATTTCCTCAGTCAAACCGATACAGTTGATGATGGGGAAAATAATCGGTATTGCTCTTGTTGGTCTGACCCAATTTATGATCTGGGTAATTCTAACCATTGCAGCTGCAACTGTTCTCAAAACCACTATCCTTAAAACTACTGATAAAACTGAAATCACCCAATCCGTCCCGCAGAATCTAATGTCTGGTGATCAATCCATTGCTGGAGCATCACAATCAGCAGATATCTCGCCACAACTTGCCGAATTCTCTAAATTGTTTGACAGCGCGATGAATCAACCCTGGATTTTAATAATATTCTCTTTTATCTTTTATTTCGCATTCGGGTATCTTCTTTATGCTTCAGTTTTTGCTGCAATAGGTTCAGCTGTTGATAATGAGACCGAAACGCAACAATTCATGCTACCTGTTACAATCCCGATAATACTGGCTCTAATGGTGGCAATGGGAACAATGCGAAATCCGGAAAGCTCACTCTCATTCTGGTTTTCAATGATACCACTTACCTCTCCTATCGTAATGATGGCACGTATTCCCTTTGGTGTACCCTATTGGCAGATAGCTGTTTCAATGATATTAATGCTTGTAACATTTGTTGGATTTGTATGGATGGCAGCAAAGGTTTACCGCACAGGAATACTTATGTACGGAAAGAAAACATCATGGAAAGAGATGTGGAAGTGGCTCAGATATAGTGGATAGATATAAATAACAGGCGACAGGCGACAGGCGACGGGCAAGTGGCGGTTAAAATAAAGACTGGGTAAAGGGAAACCTTGGAAAAATTTACTATGTGAAACCACTTGCCTTCTAAGATTTAATAAATAACAGGAAGAATATGTCTAAAATACTGGTCATTGATGATGAAAGAGCTATCAGGAACACCCTGAAAGAGGTTCTTGAATATGAGAAACACGAAGTTGACCTTTCTGAAGACGGTCCAACAGGTCTTGAAATGTTTTCTTCAAATTCTTACGATATTGTTCTATGCGATATTAAGATGGCAAAGATGGATGGTATCGAAGTACTAGGCAAAATATTGGAAACAAAAACAGACACACCTGTGATAATGATCTCAGGACATGGGAATATTGATACCGCAGTAGATGCAATAAAAAAGGGGGCATACGATTTTCTTGAAAAGCCACTTGACCTAAACCGGCTCTTAATTACCATACGGAATGCTGTCGATAAGTCAACTCTTATCACTCAGACACAGGTTCTGAGAAATAAAGTGAGTAAAATTTATGAGATCGTTGGTAAATCAGAGACCATCGAACAGGTTAAAAGTATGATCGATAAAGTCGCTCCAACTGAAGCAAGAGTACTTATTACAGGATCTAACGGAACTGGAAAAGAATTGGTGGCTCATCAGATTCATGAAAAAAGCAACAGGATAAAAGGTCCTTTTATAGAAGTTAATTGTGCGGCGATTCCTTCCGAACTCATTGAAAGTGAGCTTTTTGGTCATGAGAAAGGTTCCTTTACATCGGCAATCAAACAAAGGATTGGTAAATTCGAACAGGCAAACGGCGGAACACTTTTTCTTGACGAGATAGGAGATATGAGTCTGTCAGCCCAGGCAAAAGTATTAAGAGCTCTCCAGGAGAATAAGATCACAAGGGTTGGTTCAGACAAAGATATTCACATAAATGTTAGAGTCATAACGGCTACAAATAAGAATATTAAGGAGGAGATTGAGAACAACAGATTTAGAGAGGATTTATATCACAGGCTTAGTGTTATTTTAATTCATGTTCCATCACTTAATGAAAGAGAGGATGATATCCCTCTCCTTGCAGAACACTTTAATACTCTTATCTGCAACGAATATGGGATGAGTAAGAAAAATATTACAAAGGATGCAATAAAAGAACTACAGAAAATTCAATGGACCGGAAATATACGTGAGTTCAGAAATGTCCTTGAAAGATTAATCATACTTTGTCCTAATGACATAACCGGTAATGATGTCGTTGCGTATGCAAGACCTGTTTCCGGTATAACGACATAATACACTGTATCCTGCCACAATTATGGGAGGAATGAACCTTGCCTCTAATTCATGTAGACAAATCAAATAGATTACACTGAAAAAATTCCACTTTTGGGAGAATGATAATTAAAGTAAGCAAAGAGATTTTTTATGTACCGCATTGAAAAAGACAGTCTGGGCGAAAGTGAAATACCCGTTGATGCTTTATACGGTATACATGCATTAAGGGCCCAGGAGAATTTTCCGGGAAATACCCAATTCCCTGTTGAATGGTATAAGGCTGTAGGAGAGACTAAACTAGCCTGTTACAAAACTTATAAGAGATTCAGTAATGCTGCAACAAAAAAATCTGGAAAAACCATTCCATTTGAGTTTATCAGCGACGAAATTCTTAATGCTCTTATTAGTTCTGCATCTAAAATTATGGAAGGAGACTTTTTTAATCAGTTTATAGTCCCGGCTGTACAGGGTGGTGCTGGAACTAGTATAAACATGAACATTAATGAAATTATTACCAATTCAGCTCTTATAAATACAGGTCATAAACCTGGAGAATATATTTACATTGATCCTTTGGACCATGCAAATATCTATCAATCAACTAATGATGTAATCCCCACGGCACTTACAGTTGCAGTAATGAAGCTTCTGCAATCACTTGAAGAAAAGATCAACATGCTTCGTCAAAAAGTTGAGGAGTTTGAAAAGAATAACAGGGAAAATATGCGCCCGGGATTTACCCAGATGCAGGAAGCTGTACCATCTTCTTTCGGAATACTCTTTAGCACCTATAATGAAGCGCTCTCACGCGATTGGTGGCGGGTCTCCAAGTGTACAGAAAGAATTAAGCAGGTGAATCTGGGCGGAGGAGCCATAGGAACCGGGTTATCATTGCCAAGATTCTTCATTATGGAGGTGGTTCCAGAGCTACGAAATCTTACACAGCTACCCCTGGCACATAGTGAGAATCTCTCTGATGCAACAACTAACCTCGACAAATGGGTTGAGATACATGCAACATTAAAGGCACATGCTGTAAACCTCGAAAAGATATCATCTGACCTGAGGCTTCTTGCATCTGACATATCCGGCACAAGAACTATTTCATTACCTGACCGGCAAGTTGGAAGTTCAATTATGCCTGGTAAAATCAATCCTGTAATACCTGAATTTGTTGTTTCCTCATCTCATAAAATATATTCCAATGATGTTTTAATAAGTTCGCTCAGTGGACAGGGCACTCTTGAACTTAATGCCTATCTTCCGGTTATTGGATGTGCAGTCATTGAAAGCATTAACCTCCTTATATCATGCAACATTTCCTTACTAAATAACCTTTTTACAGGTCTTAAAATTAATGAAGAAGCAGGTTATAAAGCGCTTATTAACAGCCCATCTATCACAACCGCTCTTACTCCTCAAATTGGATATCACCAATCAGCCAGGATTGCTTATCTCATGAAAGAAAAGAGTATTAATATCTTCGAAGCCAATAAGATCCTTAACCTTATTGATGATAATAAGCTAAAAACCCTCCTGCAACCCGGCAATCTGCTAAAGTTAGGCTTCACACTTGATGATATTTAGAAGTCAGCTGCCTTCAGTTCATTCATTTAGTCCCCTGTTACTGCTCAACAAGGTTTTTAAATTTTCACGGTGTGATAAAGATGAATCCTCACTGAAATAAAAATTGTTAATTTTGTATTCAAATCCTTCAAAAAATAATGAATAAAGGAAGAGAGTCAAAACCTCATATTGGTATCTATGGACGCCGTAATAATGGCAAAAGCAGCCTGATTAACTGTCTCGCCGGGCAAGATATTGCTATTGTTTCAGATCATGCAGGAACAACTACCGACCCTGTAAAAAAATCGTTTGAAATAACAGGTTTCGGCCCTGTAATCTTTGTTGATACTGCCGGAATTGACGATTCAGGAGACCTTGGGAATAAACGGGTTGAGCGGACATTAAGGACAATCAAAATTATTGATCTGGCAATTCTTCTTGTTATAGATAATTTTTGGGGAGACTATGAAGATGAGCTTGTCAATATATTTAAAGAACATGACGTTCCCTATATTATAATACACAGTAAATCAGACATTCAGGAGCCTACTGCAAGATTCAAAGATAAGATAAAGAAACTTACCGGTTTAATTCCTTTTGACTTTTCTGTCGTTGACAGACGTAATTATGAGGAACTTATTGATAAAATTCGGGATACCATACCCGAACATTCCTGGAAAACACCGACTCTTCTTGATGACCTCATAAGTTATGGCGATATTGTCCTTCTTATAACACCAATTGATGTTGAAGCTCCAGCAGGTCGGCTTATCCTTCCACAAGTTCAGGCAATAAGAAATATTCTTGATAATGAGGCTGTTGCAATTGTACTAAAAGAAAGAGAAGTAGATGCTTTTCTGAAAAGAACAAAAATAAAACCTGCACTTGCTATCACTGATTCACAGGTATTTGTCAAAGCTGATGCCTCTATCCCGCCCGATATACCACTTACCAGTTTCAGTATTATGTTAGCACGTTTTAAAGGTGATTTTGATAATTATCTTAAAGGAACTCCGGCAATATCTGCCTTAAAAGACGGTGACAGGGTCCTCCTTCTTGAATCATGCACCCATCATGTATCATGCGATGATATCGGGAGGATAAAAATTCCACGATGGATCACAAACTTTACAGGTAAAAGTATTAAATATGATGTTGTTGCAGGACTTGATATTTTGCCACGCCCGATAACTGATTACTCCCTGGTAATACAATGTGGTGGTTGTATGATAACCGGAAGACAACTTCATAACAGACTGCAAGCAGCAATTAATGCAGGTGTACCAGTAACCAACTATGGAATGGCAATCGCCTATACACAGGGTATTTACAACAGAGCTATTGCTCCATTCGTGAAAGGAGCAATAGATAGTGACACTTATCTTTAATAAGTGTAATTTTTACACTATTTCTTCTTTGCTTGATGAGATTGTTGTGTTTGAACAGTTATAAGGAATCAAAACCTGAAATAAATAAATGGCATTACCTGGGTTGTATGCATCTGGTATAGAAATATTGCAATCAGCATTATAACTACCATTTGTGCAATCAGTGGAATTCTAATAAAAAATCCCCTATAGGATTCTTTTATCTTTTCAGGAAGAAAATGAATTAAGTATCCTATAAAAATTAACATGAAGACACTGCTATATGCAGGAAGAACAGTCAAATAGGATCCGGGTGAAAAATTTTCAAATATCTGGTTTAGCATTATTTTTGCGCTATCCATATCGTGAGCTCTGAAAAAGATCCAGCAGAAATTTACAAACTGGAATGTGATAAAAACAGCCAATGCCCGACCAATAAAACCCTTTTTTAACCTGTCACCAAAAATAAAATTCCATATCCTGTTTATTACAAGTCCTATACCGTGTAACGCTCCCCAAAGTACAAACCTAATGTCTGCGCCATGCCATAGTCCGCCAAGCAGCATTGTAATTAACAAATTAATACCGGTTCTTATTTTACCTTTTCTGTTACCTCCTAAAGGGATATATAGATAATCTTTTAACCACCGGGAAAGAGAAATATGCCATCTTTTCCAAAAATCGGCAATACCAGCTGCCTTATAAGGTGAATTGAAATTAATCGGTAATCTGAATCCAAGGATCAAACCCAGCCCGATAGCAATATCAGTATATCCGGAAAAATCACAGTATATCTGAAGACCATATCCATATACTGCCATCAGGTTTTCAAAACCTGAATAAAGGGCTGGCGTATCGAATACTCTGTCGATAAAGTTTACTGCAATAAAATCGGATATTATAATCTTTTTTATCAACCCTTTTGAAATCAAAAACAATGCATGGCTGAATTCTCTCTTTGTTAGGTGGAACTTGCTATATAACTGAGGAATAAATTCGGATGCCCGGACAATAGGTCCTGCGACAAGCTGAGGAAAGAATGAGACATAAAACCCAAAATCAACAATATTCCTTACAGGAGCTATTTTTCTTCTGTACACATCGAATGTATAACTAAGCGATTGAAATGTAAAGAAAGATATTCCGACCGGAAGGATTATATTGCTGATATTGAATGAGGTACCAAGATGTGCATTTGAAAAAGCAGCCAGGATATCATATGCCTGGTAAGCAGTGCCAAAAAAATCATTAAAGGTATCTACCAGAAACACTGAATATTTGAAATAGGCTAGTATTCCCAGGTTTGAGATGACACTAATCAAAATAAATATCCTTCTACTGAATTTTGTTTTTGAAGAGTTGATAAGTAACCCGGCAGTGAAATCAATGAGCGTAACCAGGATAAGAAGGAATAAAAATAATCCTCCTACCTTATAATAGAAGAAAAGACTAATAAGAAAGAGATAGGTATTTCTAATAAAAAGCTTTTTATATACCAGGCTATACCCGGCAAGGACCAGTAGAAAGAATATCCAGAATGCGGCGGCAGAGAAAATAATTGGTTTATCCGGATTATACTTTAAATATGATAACAGGTAAACTATTTTAGAGCTCTTTTCTCCATCAGACGCTATAGGTTCTGCGACAAACGTTTGCAGATTATCAACTAATAAACCAGACTTAATGTTATAATTCCTTATCAGGCTTGAATCAGTTATTTTCTCAATGAACAGAGCCTTTGACAGTATTTTAGAAAGTGTATCTGCTCCTGTATATGTAAGGTGAATATAGTCTCTTTGAGCAAGAGGTGGTTTCTTGTCCGCCCATCTAATAATTGATTTCTCCCCTCCCATCGCACTATATGAATCCCAGAAAAGAACACTATTCGATAGAGAAGCTTGTCTTTGTGCATCAATTATTGCAGGAATATTCTTATATGAAACTATGCTATCTCCTTCTTTTACAGCCATATCAGTAAGGCTGATTACCAGTATCGGTGTGTGAGGGGATATCTCTTTAAGAAGCGAAAGTTGCAGTTCCAATCCCTTCCTGTAATATGAATAATCATCTCTTACATTTTTTACAACGTTCAGACCATAATGTAAAATGATGAGGTCGGGAGAAAGCTTTTCATATGACTCGGCAAGATTATCTTTATCAACCATAGTAAATTCAAGTCCGGCGCTTCCCCGCTGTGGAATATTGTCCAATATTACGCCATTTTTGCTTTCAATACTGATCCCGTAGATATCGGGGCTCACCTGCCCGGTAAATTCAATAAAGATTTCTTTAGCCTTATTTACCTGGCAATCTAATTCATTAATACCCTCACCTCTATTTAAAGTATCATTATATATCTCATTATCACCTGCTTTAATTACAACAGTTACAATACCCTCTGTGTTTCCATAAAATATTCTGAGTATATCATATTCAGATGAAGCACTATCAGCCTGAGTTGATGGTTTTATCCTGACAAATGCCTTTTGAGGAACAGTTGCTTTTTCACCCTCGGGCAAATATCGGCATATAGCCATCAATGGTCCAAGTTTTCTATGCGATATCTTCCCTGTTTTATAGGATAGATAATTATATCTTTTCCAGTTTGTTGATGACCTTATCCATATCGTATTAGTGTACATTACCGGCATTAAGGGAAGAAACAGACCTGGTCCTTTACCCCCATAGTTATCTCTTAAAGTCCGACGGAGAAAAGATGTAATTCTATCGCCTTC
>Ga0307376_10001551_pt1 | contig 24374 bp, 39 predicted proteins | sample TR2MG_FD_202536 | JGI IMG/M metagenome (GOLD analysis project Ga0307376, IMG submission 202536) | Soil microbial communities from Risofladan, Vaasa, Finland - TR-2 | ecosystem: Environmental > Terrestrial > Soil > Coastal area > Acid sulfate soil | place: Finland: Risofladan, Vaasa | collected...
GCGAATTCAGCGGCCAGGCACGAAAAAGCGCGCCCCGCAGGATGTGCGAGGCGCGCTAGGAGGAGCGAAAACCGATTGAAGTTTTACGCAGTGGCTACGGATGGGACGTAGATGTTGTACTGACGCAGTTTTTCACGAAGGAGTTTGGCCTGCCGTTCAGTAGGGATCTTCCCTTTTTGAATCCGTGCGCGCAAAAAGCCCGACGCAAACTTGATGGTCCACGAATCCTTTGCCGTGGTGGCTGCGGCCTCGAGCTTGTCGAGCGCGCAAATCAGAGCATTCCGGTCTCGAATCGTCAGTGCTTTCGTCCGAACACGGACTCTCTCGACCGTCGCTGCCTTCACTTTGCGTGGCGGGTGCGCGAACTTCCAGATGGTCTCTTCCTGAGAGCTCGTGAGCGAATGCCCTTGGAGCACGTGCTGCCGACAGTCCCGAAGGATTTTGAAGTTGGTGTAGTTGCGAATGCCCTCGATGCGAGCAACCCATTCCTGGGCATACTCCTGAGTCTTCTTCCCCAAAGCGTTGTAGTACTCACGGTTCGCTTTGAAGGCTGCGAACATGCTCTTGAGCGCCCCACGCCAATTGTCTTTCCAATCCTTCGTGCGGTGACAATTGCGGTGGCCGGGATGATTGGAACCGGGTGCGTTGCCCAGTACTTGTGAGGTGCCACGGCTGATCAACGTCATGTGGCAAGCATCCGCGTCTCGAGCCATCTTATTGCTTCGTTCGAGAGACGAACTGATCTTGATCGCCACATAGGAAGACAACGGACAGATGTAGATCCCCGCGGTGTCGTCGATGCGCTCAAAAACGGGACACAGATCGAACAACCAGTCCTCGAACTGGCGGCGGCTGATCTTCACGTAAGTTGCGGCCATTTCTTCTCCTGTGAGCTACACGGAGAAGATACGGATTTTACACGGAAGATCGTGAAATTCAGCGACGGCGCTGAAACGGGCTTCCATCCGCGAATTCGCGCGCAATCGTCCAGCCCTGACGCGGATTCCGTAAGCGTGGAGCGCGCAAGGGAAAATCCGTCAGTTCCCGAGCGAGACTCATGGGCACATCGCGCAGGAGCCACAGGTCGAACGGAGGGTCCGTCTGGTACGTCCACCAGCGCGGCGTCTTCACCCCAACCTTCCGCTCGTCGCGTGCCCCCAGGAGCTCCCTGTTGGCTCTAACGGCCGCGATCATGTCTACCGTCGGGGGCGCCGCCGTGTGGATGCAATTCGCCTTCTTGCAGCCACAAGATTTGGCTGGCGCAGGTTGGCCGTACACAGACTCGATGACCGCGGCTTCTTCGTTCGTGCGAGGCTGCGGGTCCTCGACACTCGCAGACACGAAGCTCCCATCGTCGAAATAGATATCGACGGTGCCGACACGACGAACGATCCTGTCCACGCGCCGTCCGATCCCGGGGAGACTCGCCGCGTCGTTCATCAGACACGCGACCATCTTACGGACCGCGGCTTTCTTCGCGTCCATCCAGTCGGTCGCGGATTCGTCCCAGTCAGTATCATCGTTCTGGCCATCAACCTCGACATCTTCTTCTTGAGGCTCATCCTTCTGGTTGAAAGCCATGATGCCGAAGGACTCACGGTTACGCCAGATATCCGCGAGCTCCTCCATCGTGATGTCGAGCTCGATCTCGATGCCCATCGCCTTGCGGACGAAATGGCGTCGGAGAACTACTGGCTCCGAATCACGAGATGCAGATGCCCGACGCCGCCGGGAGCTGCCACCGTTGTCCGCAGCTTGTATGGGTTGTTGGGATTCATCGGAGGCACGACGATCCGAGACGACTTCCGTTGAACCCCGACGTACTTCTTGGGCTTTTTGGACTTGGCTACGGGCATAACGCGCGGCCACTCGTTGCTCGAGAGAGGGCATCCTTCTACGAGGGGCACCCTATAGGCCCGTCACCGTCGGGTCGCTTTTTTCATCTTCTCGGTCGCTTCACGGGCTTCCTTGGCCGTGATTTCACGAACGAGTTTCTCGCCCTTCTGGGTCTGAGCGAGTAGACGTTGGCCGTGCAGGTCTAGGTGCATGTTCCCATGACGCGTGGTCAAACCGAGGGTCTTCGGCTTGACCTCTTTCACGATTGCCGGATCGATCTGGTCGATGGCAACGTCGAGCGCGAAGTCATTGAAAGAGTTGGCGACGATTTGAATCGGCTGTCCATAGGATTCGGTCGGCATCCGCTGCTCGAACATTTTGTGGCCCATCGCCCAGACCTCGACGTCGAAGTACCAGTTCGGCTGTGGAACGACGGGAGCCGTGTAGTTCATACGAAAAGTGAACGAGATGCGCTTGTCACCGATGGTAACGATAGGTTGACCCTGGTAGAGCTCTGGCCCCGGGTAACGACCTACCTTGAAGCCGGTGATGTGCCCCCAGTCTTTGATGACGAGTTTGAACTCACCGGCCTCAGCGATCCGGTAAAGGACCTCGATCTCGTCCTCGGTCATGGGCACGTACATGCCGTGTGCGTTCTTCCCTCCGAAAGGGTTTCGCTTGTTTTCGCTCATCAGTTGTTTCCTTCCGTCAAAGCCACGTAGCAGGCACGAGTACGGCCCTTACGAAATCCTTCGAAGAACGTGACTTCCATCCCCGGCATTGGGAGACGGCCATCGGTCATCTCTGACCGATGAAGATAGTGAGAGCGTCCATCGGAGGTCTTGATGAAACCGTACCCTCGAGACTCGTTGAAATCCTCGACGATTCCAAAGGATGCGGCAGGTTCCGAAAGCCGATAGACATGCCGGGCTTTCGGGGCTTTCCCGTTGCTCGGGCCACCGACGTCGTACTCGACATCAACCTCTTCACCGATGATTGGTGGAGGATGAGTCCGATACGGGCCCCAGTTGAAAGCACGAATGTGAAAGAAGACTTGCTGTGCGGTTTCGTCGATGACAAAACCGTAGAGGCTCCTTGGCACATACTTCAGAACGTGCATTCGTTTGCGGACAAAATTCCCCACAGCACAAAAATCCGGGGTAACCGGGCGGTTTAGAGGACTGCTCCGATCACCGCCTTCAAGATCGTACCGATAGTTTCGCCAATCGCACGCAGCCACTTGCGAGCTCGCTCTTTGCGCTCCATCTCCGCTTTTTGGAGTTGAGCTACCAGATTGCTGGCGATCATGATGTTCTTCGTCACTTTTCGGATGTCGGTGTCTTTCCCATCGAGCAGGCGCTCCACGGCATCCTGGGCCATTTTGAATCCCTCGGGCCCGTGACGCCGGGCGCCGTCGGCCATAAGATCGAGGATCGTCCTTTTCCAGGGCTCGTCGGCCTCTTTGGCCTCCTTGTCGAGAACTCCGGCGAGCTCTTCGACACCTTTTTCACCAATCTTGGAAGCCAGGTTCGACAATTTCCGCTTGTACGACATGATCGATCAGCTTTCCGGACAGAGTTCTGCCATCTGGTCCTCGGAAACCGGAGGCTCTTCGCCTGGGTTCTCCTCGGTCAGACCGGCGAGGTGCATCATGGCGGCAACATGCCAGTCCAGACGTGCACGCATCGTCACGATGTTGAGTGCAGACGTCTCACATACCTCGTTGTTCCAGTTGCCCTCTTCATCACAGGAACAGGAACCGTCAGCGAGATGGGCCGCGAGCAGTTCGGTGTCCTGTTCGATAACCATCTGAAAAAGGTAGACCTCGTTCTTATAGACTTCCGGGTCACGCAGCACCACCCCCGGTTTTTTGCATCCGGTGATGGAAAGAGTGGCCGTCATAACGGCTCCGAGCACGATGAACTTTACCCACCTCATACTGACACCGTCCTACTTGGAAGCTTTTTTGAGAGCCGAGATGATTTCGGACTTCCAGTCCTTCGCGCGCACGTCAAGTCCGTGCTTCTTCGCGATGGCATAGAGCGTCTTCTGCGTCATGTCCTCGGACCACTTGATCTTGGGAGCGGCCTTCTTGGCGGCCTTCTTGGCGGCCTTCTTGGCAGCGGCCTTCTTGGCAGCGGCCTTCTTGGCAGCGGCCTTCTTGGGAGCAGCCTTCTTGGGAGCAGCCTTCTTGGCAGCGGGCGCTGCTTTCTCGGCCGCTTGGACACGGTCCTTGGCTTCCTTCGCCTTCGCGTCCTTCTCTCCCTTCAGGAGCTTGTGCCTCGCCTTGTCTCGAGCTTCGCGTTCCTTCTCAGCTTTCTTGGAGGCTTCAGTAGCTCGTTTCGCAAGGTCCTCTTCGGACTGCTTTTGAGCGACGATTTGTCGTTGAGGAGGCGTCACCTTACGGTGAACAGCTCCGTACATGGGGGGTGCGGGACGACGTGCCATTTACTTTTCTCCTTCTTTTTTGCTGTCGTCGCCTTTGCCCATAGTGATCTTGGCGACGCGGATGTACTTGTCCAAAGCAGCTTGTCCGAGGATGTACCCCGTAGCGAGAAATCCAGACGTGACCGCAAGAACCATGAAGGCCACGTTATCCCCGATCTTGTCCATCTCCTGCTCGTAGATCATCGCCCCCATCAAGAGGAAAAATCCGAGCTGGGTCGCCATGAAAGCGATGAACTTCTTGGACTGCCACCACGACTTCTCGTTTGTGTGGTCAGCAGATTCCGTTATGGAGTTCACGATGTTGGCGACGACGGATCCTGAATCCTCAGCCGCGGTGGTGGACTCTTCACCCATCTCAGCCACATCCCTTCGGTTGTGTTTTTGAGGCCAGATGTGGGGGCAGATTCACAACCTGCGACACATGACCTACAGGGAGTCGCAGACCTCCGCGGAGACCGGACGTGTACACCGGGATTCGGTTCATCCGGCGCTGGAACGTGTCCTCGTAATCCGTCGAGCACACTACTTTCTTCGTGAGACCAGGGTTGTCCTGGAACAGGATGTCGAACCGCTCCTTCTCGCAGGGGAACAACCCGGGATACAGCAGACAGAAATCATCTCGAGCGACCTGCGAGTGCTGGATCGCATGAATGATGAAACAGTCCTGGAGCCGAATCGGGTTGTCAGGGTCGCATTCGCAACCCTTGAGCGTATTTTTGCCGGATTCCGGCAGGATCCAAAAGTTCGTGATGCACGTGCAAGGATGCTGTGCACACTGAGAACACACCCGGCAGTTCTTTCCAACCGACATCTACCAGGGGGCCCCTCATAGGACGATTCTCGCTACTTGGGAGGGTCGGATGCGAGCAGGTCACCGATGTCGACCTCTTTGGAGTCCTTCACGAGCTGTCGCATGTTGGGGGGACGACCCTCTTCGCCCTGTGATTTCGCGGAGTTGGGCGGTTTTTTGGGGATTGGCTTCTCGGCTTCGGTCGCTTCCGCACTACGCACTACGGGGCCTGAATCCTCGTCACTTTTCACGATAGTCGGTTTCTTCTTCGGCAGCTTTAGATCATCTGGAGCTGGAGACACGCGAGTCTCATCAGGCCCTGCGGACATCGGTCCGGGGTCGGTGTCCGCAGACTCTTCCGCCATTTGTACGATTTTCTTGGGGGCCTTGCGCTTTTTGGGCTTTGCAGCCTTCTTGGAGGTATCGTCCCCGTTCTCGATGCCATCCAGATACGCCAGGATCTTCGACCGCTTGATGCCGAACTCCGAGATGTCGACTCCCATCTCTTCGGCTCGAGCCTTGAGCTCCTCCAGCAACGGCACCGGGTGTTTTCGAGCCGGTTGAGCCCGTCGAGCCGGGTGCTCTTCGTAGCTGATGTAGAGCTCCACCTGACCGCTCTCGGTGACTCCGATTTCCGCGTTCCCACGACGGTTCAGTTTGTTCGCCAAATGTTCAGCGACGATTCGGGCGAAGTCATTGCCTTCCAGGAGTTCATTGGATCGGTTGACGATTTCTTCGAGCTGATGGGCTGCTCGAAGAAGTGCATCACCCAGAAGCACTTCTTCGCCATCCACAGTCCGGTGCTCACCAGTGCTGTTGAGGAGTTGCCGAGCGAGTTGTTCGTCAACAGGACCGGAGAAAGGTTTCGCTTTGGGCATGGTTCCTCACACAATTCGAATGCGGCTATCGAGCTCAACAAGGAACTCGTAGAAGCGTTGAGTCACTTCACCGACCACGGTGATCGGCTTAGATCGGTTGCGAAGTTTCGCGATCCTCTCCACAACGTCGGGATTTGTCGTATCGAAGAATCCGGCCCAACCATGGGGCGTTCCAAAATCCACGCGAAAAAACAGGCGTCCAGCGTTACGCATACGAGTCATCCTCGTCACGATGATGGGAAACGACCGCCGTTCCCCATCGCCCGGAGGTGGACTCACCGTACCGTCGCGAGTCGCTCTCCGATGTCCTTCGAGTGCTTCCGCAAACCGGATCAAGTCGTCGATGGAGTCGTCCTCGGGACGATTGCCCAGAATTGACGCCAGAACCCGCGTGCGCAGGTCGTCGTCTTCGCTTAGCTCTTGGAAGGCCCACCATTCTCTCGGATTCTGCGTCTTCCAGGTTTCTACCCGTCCGTCGTCCAGGAGGCTTTTCACGAAGATGTCCTCCAGCAACGAGGGTGAATCCACATCAAGTTCGCGCCTGCCCACACCGGCGCCGACCGCATGGAATGAGGGGCACCGCAGAAAGCACAGTGAGGCGGTTCGTAGCTTTTCTCATCGAACTCGGACAAGTTGAGGGAGTTGACGGGGAGGCCCGTCCGAGAGAACCGCTCTGGAGGGTCAAACAACGGAGAAGGGACAAGTTCATCGACCATGTCGTGGGGCTGAAAACCGATTCTGGGATCGGCCTCGTACAGCTTGTACGCATTTTCGAGCAGGGCGCTTTTCAACCAGTTCGCGAACATCGTCGGAAGCTGGTCTCGAAACTCCACCAACACCCTTTCGGGGACCGGGAAGACCAGGTCGAAACGACGTGGCTTATCGGACCCAACACCGATCTTTCCTTCGTAAAGAATGACGGTGCGTTTGTGAGGAGCGATCCTGACCGTGATCGTGAAAAGGATCTCACGCGCCAAGGGGTCGGAGGTCTGATTCACGGCGAACGTCATCCAAGACGGACGCTCTACCTCCCCCATGAGGTCGTCGATGACCCCTTGGGCCAACGTAGAGAAGTGAAACTCCCTTAGAAACCCGGTTGAGCTCGTTTTCAAGGCTTCTACGGACACAAAAAGGCCCCTCAAAGCACTATACGCATGAGGGGCCTCTCCTGTACGGGGGTTTTAACCCCCCTGAACTAGCCGTTCAGACGCGGAACGTAGAAGTACTGCGTCTTGTTCGCCGTCGTCGGCGCCGTGCTCATGTTCGCGCGGATGGGACCGGGAACCGCGGCGTTGATAGCCCGGTAGCGCCCGATATTGTGGAACTTGTTCGCACCCGTGGTGTAGTTGGGTGGGATGGGCTGATACTGCGAAGTCGTGGATCGTACTGCCATGTGGAAATCTCCTGCCTATTTAGGCTCCCCTATAGGCAAGCTACCCGCGATCCCCCTGGGTTTCACGAACGCCGGACACCGAGCCGGTCCTTGAGCTCGTCGATCCTGGCTTCGCGCCACGCTTTCGTCTCGATCAGCAAATTTGCCATCGCGGCCTGGTCGGCCAAGCGTTGCATTGAAAAGCCGAACGTCACGGCCATCGGGCGCGGAACCTCCGGCAATTCGGCCAGCTCCTCATCACCATAGGACATGCGCCGCTGCGGGTCGCCGCCTTCCATCTTGGATACGGTCTCGTCAAACCGTTCCTTCCACTCTTCGATCTCTCCGAGGTACCGACGGTAAGGCATCCCCTTTTGCGCCGCCTTCACGGCCTCGTCCGCATCCGCGAATGCCCAGTTATCCGCCTCGAGCTTGGCCTGCGCTTTCTCTCCCTTCAGGAGAAGCCAGTTCTCCCGGATCACGTACCGGTAGAAATTGCGCAGGAGTTCCATGTCACTTGGCACCGCGTGGCATCGGCACCGTGGCTTCATGCACACGGAACGCGAGATCGTACTCACCGAAAAGGGCAAGCAACTGCATGAGCGGGTGACCGATCAGGTTGTGCAGTAGCCAGCGATGCTTGGCCCAGCGCAGCTTCTTGCCTTCCAGGCAAGAAGGACGCAACACCATCGCCGACTCGAGCGCGTCGATGCCTGTGATCCTGATCGTCTGGTCATTGAACCCCACGATCAGCACCAGCTCCTCGATGCGCGAATAGTTCGCCCACTCGATGCGGTCTACTGCGATCAGGTGCTCGCCGTTCTTGACGAACCGCATCAGTTCCTGATCGTGCATCCCTTGGAGTAGCCGATGACCGGGTCCATCTTGCCGCAGCACACGAACCCCTCCTCGACATTGCCCGCCGCGTTGGTCCCAGTGAACTCGACCAGGTGGTAATCCTCGTCGCCGCAGGCCCAGCCCACGGGGGCCCCGTAGGTGTTCTCAGCTCCGGTGATGCGCACGTCCTGGTAGCCCTTCTTCTCGAGCAGATCCTTGACGTGCTTGTTCGCGGCCCCGTCGGGCTCGCAACTGCTCATGGCGACCGCGAAAGCCCCCACCGCCAGCAGGCCACCGAAAATGATGGTCAGCCAGGACCCTCCTTCGTTTCCGTAACTCATACTTTTCTCCTTTGGTAAAGGAACCGGGCCGGCTCCAGTTCTATTCCACGAAAATCATACCTGGGCGTGAGGCCCGTAGCGGGCCCCCCGGTCACCGGAACCTCGTCACATGCTCAAGCGACGCCATCAGGTGCTCCATGGGGTCCAGCAGGTTGGCAGGCTTGGGCTCCCCGTGGCGCCACCAGACGGTCTCGCGGGTGCCGTGCGTGTAGAGCTCGATGTGGAGCATCGTCATCGGCTTGCCCTTGTCCTCCTTGAGCACCGTCCGCACGCCGCCGACGTACTGCTCCCGCTCCACCTTGTCACCGACCCTCATCTCCTTGGGAGTGACGATCTCGCCATAACAAACGACGCCCGACTTCCCCTCAATGAGCACGGCCTGCGTGTCGTTCCACCAGGGCGATCCGGCCTTGGGCCCCGTGAAATCCTCGATGGCGACGATTTCACCCTCTTCGACGGCGAGCACGGACATTCCGGGATACGTGTAGAGGTCGACGCCCGTGTGGATGTCGTGCTTGCGCTTGAAACCGAAGCCTCCCTCGAGTCCGGGAAGGTCCGCCGGCCCCTCGAAAAGAGGCCAGCGCCAGGGAAGCGAATCCAGCAGAGCTTGGCGAAGTTCCTGGAGACGTTTCTTGTTCTCGTCGTCCCACCGATGCCGTTCGGCGATTTCGTCGAGACAGTCCCCCCATCCAGCGAAGATGCCGTAGATCCAGGCGTCGTAGCCGTTGAGAGACCAGTCGCGCGGGGACTGGGCGATGACGCCGTGCATCGAGTTGACCACCTCGGAGAGGGTCACCGGTCGACCCCCTCAGAGGTGCTCTCCACCAGTTCCTGCTCCAGCGCCCTCCACAGGGAGACCTTCTCCAGCAACCCCTTTGACCACTCTGGCCATCCCCGCTCGGGGTCGTGCCGCTCCCACCCGCGCCGCACGAGGACCTCGCAGACGGGCTCGTGGTCCTCCTTGGCCACGGGCATCTCGTGGTCGTGCGAGTAGGAGATGCCGCGGCCTGGGCCGAAGTCGGAGCCGTCGGTGTAGACCGGCACGTCGTCCACCATCCTGTAACCCACAAGGGTGTTGCGTTCCTCAAAACCAAGGAGGAGTTCGCGCTCCTCCTTGGTCAAAGGGTCGGGGATGCTGCCCATGAATTCCAGGAGGTCCATCAGAGTGCCTCCAGACTGACGGGGCCCCCCGTCTTGGCCTCAAGATCCCAGAACTCCTCGATGAACTCGATCACCCGGTCAGGGTCTGCGTCCTTGGAGAAGCAGATGTTGGGCCCATGCTCATCGAGCATCACGGCCTTGATGCCGTCCCACACTTGGACGAGACCCTCGGAAGTGTTTTGGCCGCACTCCATGCTGCCGCACTCAAACGGACGTTGCTCCCGAACCTGGAGTTTCAAGCCCTGGAGTTTCGGCCCATCTCGCATCGGAACGTGGGCGTGAACGATGCAATCTACGTCGGGGTGCTGGTCGAAGATGATCCGCTGGCTCTGCCCCCCGACACTTGGCTTGGCCCCGTGCGCGATCACCTGGTCGTCACCGACCGTGTCAATGCGCAGGAGCCCATCCTCGGGGAGCCGGTTGAAGTCGGTCTTGCGACGGCTCGTGTAGATGATGCCGGGCTTCGGGCCCCGCGTGGCGAAGTGCCCGACCGTTTTGCCCTGGAACGGTTTGTAGGCCCCTCGGGCGATCAGGTGGTTCACGACCTTGCGCAGGTTGGCAGGTACCGTGTCGCTGTCCCACGGGACCGGCTCGCCCTCGACGACGGTCGAGCGCGTGAAGTGGAGCTGCGACCGCATGGCGATCATCTCGCACAGTCCCTTGATGGCCGCCTTGCGGTCCTTGGTGACGTGGTACTTCGCCTCCTCGGGCGTGATGACCATGTTGCGATGCTCATGCACGTCGTTGGCGAGCACCAGGTTGCACGAGGCGCCCTTGAGGAGCCCGAGGCCGGTGACATACTGCTCCTGCTCGGAGAGCCCCGTGGTGGCTTTGAAGCCCACCAAGAAGATGTCCTTCCGCTCTTGGCGGATCTTCCCGATGATCTTGTCAGCGGGGGACATACGAAGCATGAGGTTGCCCCATTTGGTCTGGAGCCGCGGGTGCTTCTTGCCGGGCGGGTGGTCCTTGTCGAGTAGGTACGCGTCCCCGAGCCCCACACGATGGTCTCCGTCCTCGCAAACCTCAAGGGGTTGCCAGTCGCACACAGCCGCGGCCAGGACGATGCCCTTGGTCTCCGGCTGGAGCACGAGGTGGTCGATCAGCTTCTCCAAGTCCTCGTTCGTTTCGAGGAACTTGAGGCCAGCGGCCTTGATCAAACCGTCCTCGATGACTCCGGGCTGAGCGGAACCGAGCGCCATCTTCGTGCGCACCAGGACCACACGCGTGCGCTCCTCGAGAGAGATCTCGGCGTCGTTGTGCCACCGAGTGAAGGTGTTCTTCAGTTCGGAGTCGATTTGCTCTCCGACGCGTCCGTATGCGGGCGCGCAGAGCGAGAAGTGAGGGGCGACGTGAACCATGGTCCCGCCGGTGATGACGTAGAATCGACGTGATTCCATTTGAGTTTCTCCTTGGCCGACATGGCCGGTGAGTACCCGTCTGGGTATTTGGTTTTAGCGCAAAGCGAGCTGAATCAGCCCGATGAAGGAACCCACTGTGAGCACCGCAAGGACAAAGGTAAGCGCGGCGCCAAAAGGACGCAAGAGATAATCGTGAAACTTCTTGATGCGACCCTCCAAAGAAGGCGCCCGCAAAACGACCGACTGGCCGGTTGTGTACGTGAGCCAAGCGAACATCGCCGTCCACCCAGCTTGCCACAAAACGTCGCTCATTCCTTTCCTCCGAAAATGCGCAAGATGGTTCCGGCTACCAGCGAACTGAGAGCGACCAACGCAAAGTACGAAACCACCAGGTCAAGCCAGTGGTGACCGGTTGAGATCAGCACGGGTTCGAGCACGTACATGGCCGCCAACGTGATCCAGTGACTCATGCAGTACGGGCAGTCGAACAACTCGGCCAGCCAGCTAAAGGGCCCACGCACGATCGCGGTCCTGCTGTGAGCCCGTCGTTCAATCCACCCACGGAGCCACGCGAAGATGTTGGCCTTCGTGAGCGTGAGCGACACGGCCCCGATCGCCAGAGCCAGCACCGCGATGTCTCGATAAGTTAGGAGTTCCATCCTAGTCGTTACTGCTCGAGCTGACGCCCATGAAACGCAACAGGTGCAGGAAGAGATTTACGAAGTCGAGGTACAGCGACAAGGCACCCCAGATGGCGAGGCCGTGATGCGCCCCGTTCTTGTAGTAGTAGCCCTTGATTTTTTGAGTGTCGTAGGCAGTCAGTCCCGCGAAGATGACGACCCCGGCGACGTGGTAGACGAAGTTCACCGACGCGCTTTGCAGCCAGAACATGTTGATGAACCCGACCGCGATCAGACCCCACAGGGCTGCGATGAGGAAGTTCCCCATCCAAGTCAGGTCCTTCTTGGTGATCCATCCCGTCAGTGACATGCCGCCGAACATGGCGACCGTGATGCCGAGAGTTTCCCAGACCGCCGTAGCGAACATCGGATCCTCGGTGGCCTGGACGGCGATGCCGGTCAGCCACGAGCCCATGATGGCGGTCATCAGCAGGTACCAGAATGTGCTCTCGACCGGATGGGCATTCTCGATGCGCGCCCCGAGGACGAAGATCAGAACGAACGGCGTGAGTAACAGAATCCATCCGAAGGCTCCGGTGAACAGCGACGTAAGCAGTTCGGGCTGTGTACTGAGCCAGTAAGCGACGGCTGCCGAAAGGGAGAGTCCTGCGGCCATCCAGGCATAGACGGTCCCCATGAAAGCACCAACCCCGGCACGAGCTTCGGGCTGCGCCCTGTTGGCATACTTGGTGTATTCGCGGCGAGAGTCGGTTCCGAGTTGCATGTGTGTGTCCTTCGTGTCAGCGAACCATGAAAGGCTTCGAGTTATTCCGGGTCCTTTTCACGATCGAGAAGCTTGCGTGCGCGCTCCTCCAAAAGGTGCCCTACGGCCAGGAATACGATGCCCACAGCCGTGAGCAGGGCGAGCATGAAGATCAGCACGTTGACCGGGAAGGCCAATGAGTGCTTCTTCTCCGTTGTCGCCAAGGAAACGGGGCGACCGTCCCGATCGAGGACTTCGACCTCTACGGACTTGTCGGCCATCTGGGCATTGTACCCGCATCAGTGCTGATCCTGGGGGTCCTTCGGGACGAGGACGGTCTCACCCTTGATCCTCGGGACATTGGGATCCCTCATTTCGTCCACAAGCACCGTCATGATGCGGTCGCGCATCATTTCCTCGGAAGGCAAATCCCCGGGGTCGTGGTCGGTTGCTTCCAACATCCGCACCATCATTTGATGATGCGCCCTGGCGACGTGACGGATCGTGTCGCAGAGGATGACTCCCCAGGCACCAGGGTCCCCGTTGGTCATCCCGTCGGGGAAAATGGCGGCGAAGAACTCCTGGGGATGGACGCTGACGACCGTGTTCGACCCCTCCTCGAAATAGACCTCGAGAAGTTTCGAGAGCTTGGACATGTCGAGATCTTTGCCGAGAGAATTATTGTTGTCAGTCATGTTGTGTCCTTCTGTTCCAGGACCCGATCCTGGAAGATCTTCTTCATTCGCTTGCGCAGCTCGAGGGTGTCCGAGAACGGATACTCTTCCTTCCAAGTTGCGTAGGACACATCAGGCAGTTCGGTTTTTCCGAACCGCTTGTCCAAGTCCTTCAAGATTCGCTTGGCGATCTGTTGGTTGCGAGCGAGGTTTTTGTCCTCGGTTTCCTCGAAAGGACACGCCAGGATCAGAGCGCACATCTCCCGCACACCCATGACCCAATCCTCGGGACAGTCATCAGGGATGTGTTGGATGAGAGCCCTCCCCTTGTTGAAGAGAGGGTAGAAGTGGGCAGTGACCAGACACGGCGTCCCACTCGCCAGTTCTTCCAAGTTGTCGAGCACGTGCCGAATGCGGGCGACGTTCCTCTTGTAGTAGTCCTTGTTTTCCACAAGCTCCCGGTCACGGGAAGGGCTTGGCGCGCGGCGCATCGTGTCGGCCACCGCCTCTTCGTGTAGCTTTTTGGCCCGCATCAGAGGATGGGCCGCGTCCTCCTCTTCGTAGATGTTTCCGATGCCGCTATCCTCGGTCCAGTACGTGCCATTCCCGAAGTGCATGAGCAGGCTGTCGAGCGCGAGAGCTCGCGTGTGGCAGATACTCGGCCACGAACGCATCACATGACGAACTGTTTCCTCGAATTTCATGACGTCCTCTTCTTCTTGCGGGCCCGGTCTTCCTTCTCCCAACGAGCTTCACGAGTGGCGATGGACTCCGTCTTCTTGTCCGAAACCAGAACTCCAACGACCTTGTGCTGGTTGAATCGCTGAAACTCCGCACGGCCGCTCTTGAGAGCTTCGTCGGGATCCGTGAGCATTTCCAGGAGAACCTCTGCTGAATGATCTTTACCGTCGATCACATCCTGGATAGCGGCCTCAAAATCCTCCGGGTTGGCCTTTATAGGCTCAGCTTCGCCACCAACTTGATCCTTGCGCTCGGCGGCATAGATATTCGACCAAACTTCGCGGAGGGTTTCGTGCGTGCAGAACTCCTCAACTTCGGGCTCGAGGGTGTTTTGCTCGTGCGCGGCATAGATGGCGCGCCACTGGGCGTGAGCCCCCTTGATCCACCCGAGGTCTCGACCCTTTTTGCCATCGAAGATCCATCGTTGGCCGTCTTCATCCGTCCAGCGACACCCGTGACGAGGCTTCTTGGGTCGGGGTAGCGGCTCGGGCGTTTCCATACGTTCGATGGAGACGCGTTCGTATTCGCCACCCGTCCGCTCCTGGAGAATCCTCCACGCCAGTTCGCCGTCGCGGTTCTTGAGCGCCCGCTCAATGACCCTGTATTCCTTGTCCCGTTCCTGGTCGTCTTCCTGCTCTTTCGTGTATTCCTTCCACGCTTTGACGGCCGCGGCACGGATGGGGCCCTCGGGCAGCTTGGCGATCTCGTCGGGCTCCATGCCAGGGTGTTTGGCCCCGTAGATGCGACTCTCCTTCGGGTCGAACTTGAGATGCTCGTACCAGCCCCCCTCTTTCAACGCCGAAAGAAGTTGCAATGCAGAGGCATGCAGGTGCGCCTCGGTCGGCACGTAGTAGTGGGTCTCCCCATACTTACCATGATGGACGAGAACACCTACGTGGTCCCGGTTGAAAGCCTGCATGGGTCTCACGGTGCGAGTTCGCAGTGGCATTTCAGACTCTCCGACTTCCCACGGCCAGATCGGCCAGTGTTTTGTGTGGGTCCAGGAGACGTACACATTCTCCGTTGACCTCGACCACGAAGCTCTCATGTAGCTCGTGGATCACGATCTGTTGGAGGGCCATCCAGGCCGTGAAGACGACCCCGGTGTCCGGGGTGCCCGCTTCGACGAACCATTTGCGCCCGAAGCCCCGGTCCATCTTGTTGTGGGTGCTGTTCGCGTCGGGACGCTCGAAAGAGGATTGGATGTGCCAGCCAATGACATCGCCTGCGGAGGTTAACGTCATGCCCTCGAGTTCTTCGATCTTCCAGTCGAAGTCCCAGTCCTCGAATCGGGTGCCGAGCATCTGGATATCACCGAGAAGATACTCGAGCTGCTTCTGAGTTTCGATGTTCATGGTATCTACCTTCCCACTTCTTTCAGGCTTTTCGGCTACGACAGGGGATGCACTGAGCCTGATTGCGGATGATCCCGTTCGACATCCGACGCAACCCGAACTCAGAGGCCGGCTTGGTGTTTTGGCAGGCAGTACACGTGAATTGTGCCCCATGCAGCACCACCACCGTGCCATTGCTCTCGTACCGCAACGCATCGCGATCCTCGTTCGGTGGCTCTTGAGCACAGGTCCAATACTCCAACAACGCCAAGGCTGCGAGCATCCGAGTTGCAGGCCCAAGATAGTCCCCCGTCTCGTAGCGATCTTTTTCGTCTCGCGAAGAAGCTCCGCCTTCCGCTACCCAGGTCCATTCGCCCACATCATTGGAGGGCACGTCATCACCTTCGTCGAGCTGATAGACACGGCCGATGTGCTCGGTCCCGATCTTGACGAAGGACACGCCGGATCTCCCTTCACTGAGAGGATCCGCAGCCACGATGGAGAACACAAGTTGGATATTTCGATCAGTCATCTATCAACCTCGATATCTGGGTTGGACCCGCAAAGGCCCATGAGCCCAATGGTCGTCAGTTTGTACATGGTCTTCGCGGACCCATTTCCCAACAAGAACCGGGAACTCCGCGTCTACGAACCCGAGCGCAGGACGAACTACCACCCCCTCACGAACGGCACCGTATGCTGAGGGAGCTCGTGCGTGTTGTTCGACGATTTTTTGAAGGTGTGGTTCGGAAGCGATGAACTTCTCAAGCACGGGGACCGTGGGGAGATTCAAAGAATCCGCGATCTCTTCGACCTCACGCCAAGGTATCCAGTACCGATGAACATCATCACGGACTCCGAAGATATGGAAGTAAGCGGGTAACCCGGCGTACTCAATGCTGTGGACTGCAAAACACCACTCCCCGAACACGGTGAACCCTCGGGGGATCAACGTCCGGTACTGAGCGTGAAGAGCCTTCGCAAGATCAAAGCTCGGGTGGCCGGGAGGGCCGTTATGAGACCGGGCAAAAACTTGCTCCCGTGTCCATGAGAGATTGGAGCCATCCAGTTTCTCCGTAAGAACCACATGCAGCCCTAGAAGCGGACGGATATCCTGCATCTTCCGATCTTCTTTCGTGGCCCCTGGAGACCAAGGAAGGTGCGCGGTTCGCGGATACTTCTCGCTCATGGCATACAAGGCACGGAGGCCCCGTACTTTTTACACAGATACCCCTCAGCTTTTCACGAAAGAGTACAAGGGGTGTGAGCATCAAGGTCTACGACGCATATCGGGTCCAACGGGGCGTTGATCCCTTCAACCTCATGGCTGATCTCAAGCGCCGCGGCCAGCAGGAAGCCCGAGAGCGCCTGACGGTCATCTTTGGGGAGATCCTGAGCGGGGCCTCCCAGGCCGAGGCCAATCTCCTCGAACGCCAGAATGAACTTTTCACCGCATGGCTCAAGGAGAACCATGGTGAGCCGAAAAACATCGGCTCGTCGGAGGTTTTCGGTTTGTACCGAGAATGGATGCGTGAACACTTCCCCGAGGAGCTCAAGCGCACCACGGCACCACCGAAGATCGCCGTCCACAACCACGCCATTCTTCGTGCGGCCGGTCGCAAGGACGCGGACATCGAAAGCATGAAGCCTGGCATCTTCGACATCGACCACTGGATGACCAAATGCTACGGCGATCAGCTCACCGATTTACAACGCAACCTGTGGGCGCTCGACACGAGCATCACCATCCGCAAGTACCGGAGCCGCTACTACCTCATCCCCTACTGCGAGCGTTCATCTCTCGTCGGCGGGTGCCTCGAGTTCCTCGACAAGGATGACCGGCTCGAAGAATTCGGCTACTGGAACAACACCGACAAGCCGGCCGAAGTCACGACATCACAGTGGGCGTGGCGCGGCAAAGTCTGGACCGCCCTCACCGATCACGAACGGTGGAAAGATTTCCTGTGCGTCGATGTTGTGAGCTACTTCGGGTTCAGTGACGTGAGCCCTGCGCTCGAACTTCTTCGGAAAAACCCGAAGGAGGAAGCCCAACGTCTTCGTGAAAAGTACGGCCGGAAGTTCAAGACCCTCATCGGTCAGGGAGCTGCGCTTGAAGCGCCCGGAGGAAGAGATCTCCCTACCGACCCATGAGACAAATTTCCAAACGGGCGTTTTTCGGGAACTCGGGGGCTTACTGCGGACGCCGCGCTCCCAAGCTCGGCGGTACAAGTGACTCGTGGAGATGCCGGCACCCCCTCACGACCGAGCCCGAGACCGGGCCCGAGAGATCGTGGAATTTTGGCGAAATCGCCGGTGGCTCACCAGTGCGTCCGCACCTTTGCATGTTCACCCGCTCGACCTGGTCAAGCTCGAAGAGCTCATCGCGTCAGCGTTGAACACCGACTCGTAATAGCTACTCGGGCGTCGGCCCTTCGACCAGCTCATCGCGTTTGAGCATTTGACGAACCTGCTTACGTGAGAGCGGCTTGTGACCGTCCCACGGGAACTCCTTGCTCCACAGCAGACCCCATTCGAGGTCGAGGCCCTTACCACGCGAGTAAGGAGTCATGTCCGACACGGATCGAAACGTGGTGTCACCGACGGGGTCCACAATGATGCGGGCTCGAGGCTCGCCCTTCGTGTAGTAGAAACCCATCAATCCAGCGTGCTTTTGGTAGACCACAAACTCCTGACCATACTTGCGACCGAGCTCGAAAAGGTCATCGGGACGCACATTGGGGAGTACAAACGAATCTTCCGGAACGAGGTTCCACTTCCCACGCAAGGGAGTCACTTTCCGGTACCCGAGACGGGTGATCTCCGCGAGAAGCTGAGCACGACGAATCTTGTTTCTCTTGCTGCTCTTCCCCTCGTGGGCCGAGATGATCCCGAAACGTGGCCCATAGGCCATGAGCTTCGTGTATTCCTTTTGGTCCTCGTGCTTGCTCTCGTCCTTCTTCGCCGCGATGACGTACAGAAGAGGCTGGAGCTCATCACGAAACTCGGGCCGTTGGCTGGCGAGTCGGATGATCCGCGATGCGATCGACGTGTCGATCGTCCCGGCCACGACGGGGCTGTTGGCTCGCTTCGTGGAATTGGACGAGCCCGGTTCACGGCCTCCTGGAGACGTGGGGGTCTTCATCTGCATCTCACGAAAGGGTGCGCGATAGGCCAACTACCGCTGCGGATTCGGCACCGGGGTCGACAGGAGGCCCGACCGGGGCCGCAGGACGGTGACCTTGGGCTCCACTGGCGCCTTCTGGGGCCGTTTCGAGGCCGACCCCTCCCTCTCGGCCTCGATTGTTTCCTGGCGCTCCTGCATGCGCCCCAGGACGTCCGGTTGGGGCGTCGGTGAGCGCGCGAGTCACGAGCCTGAATTCCGAGCTGCTGAGCTCGAGTTGGATGAGTGGTTTGGGATTTGCGTTTGCCATCGTGAAAATACATCAAACGGACATCTTCTTCCTCATTTCTTCAAGGGGGTCGAGAGGCCAGTTTTGTTACACGGGGCATCGAATTTCGTTTGATGGGTAGGATGTCTACATGGACCCCATTCAGGATCCGGAGACGCTCACCCTCCAAACAGCCCTTCGCGAGTACCGGAAACGGGCCTCGGGAGGCGCTTTCCTGAACGTGTTCGCACAGGCCGAGATGCGTGCCAACGCTGATGGCCTGGACTACATCGACGCCCTTCAGGCGGAGCTCACACTTCGGTTGCAGGACTGACCACAGGAAACAAACCACATGTCACAGACCACACTCAAAGACGCCATCCTCGAAATCCGGAAGCTCGAGGACGACACCAATGTCCCCATCATCGACATCCTTCGACCGTGGATGGCCATCACCGGCCTCACCTTCAAGGACGCCCTGCACCTGACTCCCGCAGATGCAATCAACGGACTGATCGCCGTTCACAAGAAGCTCGGCGAAGTTCTCGACGTGCTCGATGAGGACCAGCTCCAGGAAGCGGCTTGCCGTTGCCTCAAGACGGTCACTGTCTACGGCGAACTGATCACCGACGGCGACGTGGCCGTGCGCCATGGTCAGAACATCCAATGGGATGGCAACACCTGGGTGTTCATCACCGACCCAAAGATGCGTCAGCGCGGGTCTTCAAAATCCTACTCTGAAGCGCTGAAGATCGTTCGCGAGTTCATCGGCAGCTAGACCCGAAGCAGGTCATAGGCCAGGGCCCACCAGGTGTCCCAGTCCATCATGGTATCGGCCGAGAGCGCATGCTTGGACTTGAAGTCCTTGAGGTAATTCGCGGTCTTGTCGCCCATAAGCCCATCGGGCAGACCGTTGGAACCGGTGAGCCCGCTGGGCCCGTACTTGTGCGCCAGCAGTAGACCCTGCACTCGAGCCACGTAGTCCGAGTAGGACCCGCGCAAAGTATTCAGGTCGAGCTGTTGCGGAGGCCGTGGCCATGTCACACCCACTGGTGGAAGAGCGCCTGCGTTAGCCAGCTCGCGCAGTCGTTCCTCCCCTCCGTTGAGACGATTCACGTCGGCGATGCCACTGGGGACGCCCGCGATGTCCCCGAACTGGCGGTAGTAGTAGGCGTAGTCACCTCCGGCACTCCACTGCCACAACGTCCAAACCCATTCCTCCTTGGCCGTATCATTCTTCGGCATCCGCGGAGGGCTCTTGGTGGGATCTGATCCGCTCGAGCTGTACGAGACTTCCCACAGCGGGTAGGCGTTGAACTTGTCCGTGTTGCTGACCTCGTACATCCAGATGTTCGGCCCCGTGTAGATCATCCCGTCGCGACCGGTCTCGCCTTTGAGGACGTCGAGGAAACCTTCGATCCACGGGATGTTCTGGGTGCCGCTGGAGTCGCTGTACACCTCGAAATCGAGCGCGGGCTCGAGGAAATCCTGCATGATCGAGAATCCAAGTTCCTGAGACACTTCGTTCAGGACCTGGGAAAACCAACGGCCCTCGGTCTCGCCACCCGTTCGTCCCGTGCGGTTGTCTGGGCGAGCGAAGTGGTAGGCGCCTCCGTAGAAGGAGGGATCATCGGCCCGGAGGGTCGCGATCTTCCCCATGTTTTCACGAAACTTGGGGTCCTCGTAGTCTGCGCCTTCGGTTGCCTTGCAAATACAGAAGCGGAAGCCGTCCTCCGCGACTTCCGCGAAATTGACGTTCCCCTGGTGGTGGGCAACATCGAGTCCCTGGATCATGTCGGCCATCAGCCGGGGGACGGCATAGGCGTATAATCAGGGATGGCTGTCCCAGCGACTGATCTACAACGTGCCGTCCGTTACGTCACCGGGGACGCCACGGCGCCAGAAGGAGATGGTCTCAAAGTCATCATCCATTGCTGCAACAACATCGGAACGTGGGGCGCGGGCTTCGTCTTGGCACTTTCAGCCAAATGGATGCGCCCGGAGATCGAGTACCGGCAGTGGCACCGAAACCGCAAAGAACGTGGCGAAGAAGAACTTCCTCTGGGTGGCATGCAACTCGTCCCCGTCGAGGATGACATCTACGTCGCCAACATTATCGGACAGCACGGAATACGAACGGCCAAAGGGGGAGTCCCTCCGATTCGATATGAAGCCATCGAAAAGGGTTTCGGCTACATTGCCCAATTCGCTTGCGATCATCCCGAGAAGCGTGTCTCAATTCATGCCCCCAGATTGGGCTGCAACTTGGCGGGGGGGTCGTGGGCAAAAATCGAGCCGTTAATCGACCGATACTTTGTTACCAAGGAAATCCCGGTTACGGTTTATGACTGGCCCGGGTCTCGCTTCAATCCCTAATCGACATCGTCATCATCATCATCATCATGCTCACCACCAACCTACTCGGCCGCGACGCTTACCTCAATCTGCCCCGGGTCGGCAACGAAGGGACCAAAGGCATGGAATGGGGAGAGATCGTTGTGGTGGAATCACGGGACGACACCCTGCACATCACCCTGCGCTACGAGGATGGTTCCCTGGCGACGTACCAGGCATTCGAGCTCTACGTCGCGTCGGGAGACGACGATGACGACGACGATGACGAAGAGGACGACTAAAAAGGATGCCCCACGGCCGAAACCGTGAAGGCGCCTAGCGGTCGCCGCCGTCGAAGAAATGGATGCGGTCCTGCATCGAGACCGGGAAACGCCGCTTGGCGATTTCCTCGATCTCCGCTCGGGTCCACCTCATCGACCTGTGGCAGAGTACAAGAGCTTCGCCCTCGAACTTTTCACAGTGCTCGACCATCTCCGCGATGTGCGTATGGCCGTAGCCTCGACAACCTTCGACGTTGTTGAAACCCTCGTCCCAGACGGTGACTTCGTGCACGAGCACCTTGGCCTTACGAGCCAGCTCGTTGTCGAGCAGGAACTCGATCTTCGTATCTCCCGGCACCGCCAGGAGAGGCGACACACGGTCCTCGGAGATCTCCACCCCTTGGCCACGAAGACGACCGAGCTCGTGTCCTTCGACACCCACGTACTCAGGCTTGAGCTTCTTCGTGTGTTGCTGGACCACGTAACCCACAGTGGGCCCACGATGAGGAGTCGGGAGCACCTGGACGCTGTACTCCTTGTTGAGCACGAGCACGTCCCCGGGATCGACAGCGATGATCTCGATGAAGTCCTCCGGGGTCCGGTCACCAAACAGCCGACAACACCCAAGAAGAACAGATTCGACCAACGGCGCGATTTGACTCGGAACGTGGATGGACATCTTCTGGCGCAGATCGGATACGGCCCGACGCCCCACGACGTAGGGCAGCGCCATGATGTGGTCCGGGTGGCTGTGCGTGATGAAGTAGTTCTCGACGTTCACGCGCAGGGGTGCCCCCGCGTCGAAAACGGCACGAACTTCAGGGCAGTAGATCGAAGTCTGCCACCCCCCTTGCGCAAACCCTTGTAGGGTCACGCCTGCTACGTTGAGCTTTTCCATTGGCCTGTTTCATTTCAAATTGGTGCCCAGGGAATGGGATCGAACCATCGACGCATGGGGGTTTAGCCCCACCGCTCTACCGCAACGGACCCGAAGGACCGTCTCTGAGCTACCTGGGCGTGGTCAGTTGTTATACCCGTCTCCGGGCAACACGATCCATCCTGTTCGAGGATCGACCCCGTAGTAGCCCACGAAGTCCTCCCAGGACAGGTCTCCACGGTTGTAGTAGATGACCTCAATGTAGTGCTCTCGGCACCACACTGATCCCCGGTGTCGAGGGTGCGAACACGCGCGACAGTGGAGGACATGAAGGCGCCTCAGTTTCTCGAGGACGCGAGGACGAAGAATCCCGTGGGCATGGCACTACCTCCTTGATGAAGGTGGTGGTCAGACCTGGAATTGAACCAGGGACACGTGGATTTTCAGTCCACTGCTCTACCAACTGAGCTACCTGACCATACGGGTTGGGTGTAGCCGGCCAGTCTTGCGACCGACCGGCGCCGTAAAGGTCTCGGCCTGGTTGGCGTCCTTGGAAGGGACGGTGGCGCCACAGCGTGCGCACACACGAGAGCCGTCATCGAGCTTGCGCCCGAGCATCCCGCTGTGGTCGCACATCTGTGTGCGGTCGTAATGTGTGAAAATCATACTCATCGTTCTGTTCTTTCTCAGGTTGTGCCTCGACTCCGAATCGAACGGAGGCGCCGCGGGCTTCAACCGCGAGCTCTTACCTGACTGAGCTATCGAGGCATGCGAATTAGCTTGCCGAGGTCCTCCCTATTCCACGTCGGAACAGGGACCCTCGGCTAGCTAAAGCGCACGCCGTCGAAGTTTTTGGGGTACGTGACGGGATTTGAACCCGCGACCTCTGCATTCACAGTGCAGCGCTCTACCTGCCGAGCTCCACGCACCATAAGATGGTGATGGTCTTCGCCCTCAGAGAGGGGCTCGGTATGTAGTTCGTTACGCATGATTGCGACCTCGAAGGGGCAGAATACCCGTGTCAGACGCCCTGTCAAGGCCCTTTGTTCAATTTATCGCTGGCCTGCCTATAGGGAAACCTCTGGTGAGATGGCCAAACGACAAGATCCCTCCAACCCCACCGGGCTACCTTACGACTTCCGCATCGACCGTGCGAACTTCCAGCGGTCAGAAGCAGATGTCGTCCAGCCCCTGAACAACGACCGGGCGCTGATGGTCGATCGTGGGGGGACCCTGTATCGAACCGCACTTTTCTCAAAAACCCTCCCCCACAACAGCTACGGGGAAGTCGCAGATGACGACTGGGTCGACATGGAGGTTGCCCTCCGAAGTGGGGACCAGAAGTACTTCGATCGTATCCCCGAGGCGACAGGATCCGTTCGGAAACTCACCAACCCCCAGGCAGCTCTGGCGTTCAGCCTCAGTGGCGCGGACGCCTACTCGGTCTCGATGCCCGCAGCACCTTCTATGCTTTCGGAAGAAGCCGCGGGTGAGATGATCGAGGTCTACGGGATGGCGCTTCTCCGTGACGAGTCCTTCAACGCGATCCAGAACGGCACCACCTCGCAAGAAAGCACCGTCACCGATCTCATCACCGATCTAAACGGCTTGGCTGGATCCTTCAAAGGACCGAAAATCGGTGGCGTCGTTACCCGGCAAACTCTCTTTCGCGGCATCGGTTACGACGAAATCATTGGCCCCTATGTCAGCCAGTTCCTTCTTCACGATTTCAACTCCGGCAATATCCTGATTCAACAGGAGATCGAGACGGAGACCAACGCGGCCCCTTCCATCACAACGGCGGGATGGCTCGACATCCAGAACGGGATCACGCCTGGAGGGGCCAATCTCACGGGGATTCGCAAACGGGCGTTCTCTCCTCGAGTCCTGGGCAGCTACGTCCACAACGATGGTCCCGGAATCGCCTTCCTTAATGCAGCCTTCATCCTGCTCGAGAACGGCGCCCCTCTGGACCCCAACTTCCCGGTCCTTCCGAGGGAGGACGGTTTCGTCACCGTGGGGCCTGCGGAGATCCTGGATCGAGTCCTGCATGTTTCCGAGCTCGCTCTCAAAGCCGCGTGGCGCCAGAAATGGATGGCCCACATGCGACTGCGTCCGGAAGTCTATGCGGGGCGCGTCCATTTCACCCTGGATGACGCTCAGAGCTACGGCCTCGACAACTCCGTGCTCACGGCTTCGACAACTGCCAATGTGCTGGCTGCCAACACCCTGGCCGGAAGCCCGACATATCTACTCCCTCTCCTGTACCCCGAAGGGAGCCCCACCCACCCGAGCTACCCCGCAGGACATGCAACACTTTCAGGAGCCTGCGCTACGTTG
>Ga0307376_10001552_pt1 | contig 24373 bp, 20 predicted proteins | sample TR2MG_FD_202536 | JGI IMG/M metagenome (GOLD analysis project Ga0307376, IMG submission 202536) | Soil microbial communities from Risofladan, Vaasa, Finland - TR-2 | ecosystem: Environmental > Terrestrial > Soil > Coastal area > Acid sulfate soil | place: Finland: Risofladan, Vaasa | collected...
ACCGGTTCCCGCGGCCCGGAAACCGGTGGACCACCGGGGGTCAAACCCTGTTCCCGGCCCAAAGCATCCGTAACCCCGGCAGCAGGAGCAGGGGAATACCTATGGCCGCCGGGAAGCTGAGATACTGGAAGTATTTTTCACCAAAGGTGTAAGTGCCACCGGCGTTGGTCCAGAGCAAAAGGCCGGTCCAGGCGACCGCCGCCCCGGCCGGAAGCAGGAAACGCAGCGGGTCGGTACCAGCCGTTTGGGACAGTAAAGTCGCCAAAAGCTGGAAGGCAATCACCACTTGGAACAGCAGCCCCAGCAGCCATAGCCCTACAGCCAGGTCAAAGAACCACGGTGTCGCGCCGAAAATACTATCGCTCAACAGTTGTAGGGAGGGAATGAAACTGGTGGCCGCAGCCCCGGCCCCATACAGACCGACCGGGAGGGCCTCGATGCCCAACATGAGGCCGGCCGCCAAAATCGTCACCGAAGTCAACTGAACGATCCCCCGGGTGCTTTTTGTAAAGGGTACCAGGAGTAGTAGGATGTAAGCGAGGGAAAACCGGCCAAGTAAGTGGACCGCCCCCCGCCAGACCGGGCCCCAGCCTCCGGGCGGAACCATCGTAAAGTTGGTCCAATTGACCTTACCCAGAACGGCCAATCCGACGATCAGACCCACGATCAAGGCCGCTGGCGCCGCGTATTCGCTAAGCCGGGCAACCTTCCGGAGGCCTTGCCCGGCAAGGACGGCACAGGCCACAGCTAAAAGAAAGATCAGCGGCGGGGTGGCCGCGGCCCACCAGCCGAAGGCCACGTTCCCGATCAGGCCCACCCCGGCCAGTGGCTGCGCGGCACCGAAGACCAGCAGGAGAACATACCAAGTGCCAGCCACCTGCCCCAGGGGAGAGCCCCACACGGCTACACTGTACTGCACGACGTCACTTTGGGAAAAACGCAAGGCAACTCTAAGTATGACGCCCACCATAATAAGCGCCAGAGCGGTGGCCAGGCCGACGGATAACAGCGTGGCTCCACCGGCGTCGGCGGCCACATACCGGGGCAGAAAAGCGTCAAAACCGCCCGCCAGGAACAGAAACAACATGGCGCTCAGCTGGCGTACGGTAATTGTGCCTGGATCCATAACGGTACCACTTCCATCCTTGGAGAAGGCTGTGATTCAGTCCTTATATTTCCCCGGCCCAGCCTTAATTAGCAGTAAAAGATCCCCCGCCGCAACAGTAGCCATACAACCTCCACGAAACCACAGAGTTTTACCTTCCCATGCCGGTAAGCGGCCGGCCGATACCCCGCATGGTTATGACAATGGAATTTCTGTTCGCGTTCCCCGTGAAACGGAATGCAGAAAAAGGAACAACCCAAAAACCCAGTAAACTCAAGGCCGGACGGGCGCAGTACAGGCCAGGAAGAAGTAGAATCACCACTACCCTTCTTGGCCGTTTTTTGGTATTATGAGCGCAGGAGGCCATATCATATTGTCGCCGTCTTGGAAATTGGGCACCGTGCTTGAATACCAAAAGGTGAAAACTGGCCGACTGGCCTTCCCCGGAAGATGTTTTGGAGGGAAAAACGTGAATCCATTAGAGCGCATACGACAGCACATGCCCGAGCTACGTAATTCCTACCAAGTTGCGAGACTTGGGATATTCGGATCATTTGCCAGGGGTGAAGCCAACGAGGCAAGTGACGTCGATATCTTGGTCGAGTTTACCGACTGCCCGGACTTATTTCATTTTGTCCGCTTACAGGAACGTCTAGCGCGGATTCTAGGTAGGAGAGTAGATCTAGTAACATCAGATGCTCTAAAGCCCTTAATAAAAGATCGCATACTAAGCGAGGTGTTATATGTATGACACGGGACTCGCTCCTGTCTAAATGACATACTGGAATCCATTAATCGTATTCAACAGTATATCAACAGCTTGACCTTTGAAGAATTTGCCAAGAATAATATGGTTATAGATGCCGTGATTCGTAATTTTGAGATCATTGGGGAGGCATCGGCGCATGTACCCGACAATATTCAATCTTCGTACCCAGAAGTGCCATGGTTTGAAGCCAAAGCGATGCGCAATATAATAGCTCACGAGTATTTCCGCGTCGATCTAAAAATAGTTTGGAAAACAGCTAAAGAATCCTTACCTGTTCTGGCAGAGCAAATTGAAAAAATCATAGCTGATAAACATCGTCTTTCTTAAGTCGTCCAACGGTAGGACGCCAGGCTCTGGACCTGGAGACATTGGTTCGATTCCAGCCTTCCAACATAACCTTTGCGCTGGCCTTGGCCAGATTCCCCATGCGGTATGCCTTGTCGCTACAGCTATGCAGCGGCTTTACCATGCTCGCGCCCTTCTCCGCCCGGCTTCCGGTCACGACATGCCGGTACCTGTAAACAGGTTCTGGTCGTTTTCCTGATCAATCAAGCTTGACTTGGCCTGTCTGTCGCCCCGTCGAAGCGCGCGTCGGTATCGTCCTTCCTTGGGTGGCCCCAAGTACTGTAACGGCGCTCACTCCTCCCGTTCCCCGTGAAACCGGAACACAAATTCCCTTTGCCGATGCTCTTTACCACCAGGCACTTTCCCCCCGAAAACCAAAAACCCCCGGCTCGTCAGCCGGGGGGAGGGGTCACGGTCAGATTTCCACCAACCTGTTCTTGACGGCGTACAGGGCGGCCCGCGTACGGTCGGACACACCGAGTTTGCCGAAGACGCTGGTGAGGTGGTTTTTGACCGTCCGCTCACTGATAAAAAGCTGTCCGGCGATCTCGCGGTTACTCCGTCCCTCTCCCACCAGCCGCAATATTTCCGTCTCCCTGCCGGTCAGACCGAAGGGATTGACTTCCCTCTGCTGATACTGGGCCAGCCGTGAAAACTCTTCCAGGACTCTGGTGGTTAGCAGGGGCGGGATAAATGATTCCCCCCTGGCCACGCCCAAGATGGTCCGCACCAGAAGGTCGGGGCTGATATCCTTCAGGACGTAACCGGAGATCCCCGCCTTGATCAACTCGAAGACATATTCCTCCTGATCGTGGACCGTCAGGGCCACTACACCAACCAGCGGTCTTTCCTTCTTAATGACTTTACAGGCCTCGATTCCGTTGATGCCCGGCATGTTGATGTCCAGAAGAACGATATCCACCTCGTACTCGCGCACAAAATCAATGGCCCCCCGGCCGTCTTCCGCCTCACCGATAACTTCCAGGGCGGGTTCGGCGGCCAATACCCGGCAAAGCCCCTCACGCACCAGGGGATGATCATCCGCGATGAGAATCCTGACTGTCAATGCCTACTCCCCCTGCCTCGCAGTGACCGGCACCGCAAAACAACAAGCTCACCGGCCACACCGAATCCCTTGCCAGCTATTATCTTAGTCGGAAAGCTCCGGGCCGAACTTTAGAGGAACAAGGGGCGCGGGGGAGCCCCTGATTCATCGAGGGGATGCCCGGACGCCCCGGTACGGTGGGTCCCCGTCGCGCTCCCAGTGCTTTTAAAAACATTTTTGGGAGATCAGTTATCGTGCAAGGGAATGCTCACGGAAATAAGGGTACCGGTCTCATCACTGGTAACCGTCAATTCTCCTTCAAAAAGCTGCGCCCGCTCCCGCATCCCAACCAGGCCGAAGCCGGAATGCCAAGCCAAGCCGTCCGAAGCATCGAAGCCGTGCCCGTTATCCCGGATGTTGACCTTGTTGACCAACAGCTCCAGCTTGACGAAAGCTTCGGTCGCCGCCGCATGTTTTCGAATGTTACTGACCGACTCCTGGATAATCCGGAAAAGAGCTACTTCCAGGGCCGGCTCCAGCCTCCTGCCCCGGCCGAAAAAGAGGAAGTCGGTCTTTAGGCCGCTTTGGTCCTCCGCGTCGATCAGGAAACGTTTGATGGCGGGAACCAAGCCCAGGTCGTCCAGCAACATCGGCCTCAGTTCAAAGATGATCTTGCGCAGATCCTTGAGCGCCAACCGGACCATGTCCTCGACAGATAAAATCTCTTTCTTCAGATCCGGTGATTTTTTATCCAATAGCCCCACGCAAAAGTCCGCCCGCATTACCGTGTTGGCCAACAGCTGCGCCGGGCCGTCATGAATTTCCCGGGCTATCCTTTTGCGTTCCTCCTCCTGGGCCCGGATTATGCCTATGGCCAACTGCTGCCGCTGATGGACGCCGCTCAGCTCCGAACCGAGGTCCTTCAATCCGCCATTCAGATAATTAAGAACAACCGCCATGCGCGAAGCCAGGGACTGGGCATCTTCCATCGTCGACTTCAACTGGCTGTGGGAGATCTCCAAATGGTCGCGCCGCAGACGGACCTGTCTCTCCCGCTCGCGCAAGAGTGCCAACCGCACCTGCAGATCTTGGGCCTCCTCATAGGCCCCTTTTATGTCAACTTCACTGAACTGGGCAAAATCCCGGCTGACCTCCATCAGCCGCACCTTGGCTGCTTTTTCCCGGGCCGCCAGTTGGTCGACTTCGGCAATGATGGACAATACTTCGTCCTTAACCCTGGCTATTTCTTCCTCCAGGCGGTCCGTTTCCCGGCGGATGTTTTCCGTTATGTCGAACACGTGTCCCTTGGAAATTTCGATGTTTTCGACAATCTCATCAATGATGCGGTCCAAACGTTCCGGGAAGGAGAGCGATTCCCTGCCCCGGGGGCCCTGCTCCCCGGCCCTGTATCTCTTTTTGGAACCCAACTCTACACCTCCCGACCGGCCTCGCCGGTCTCCTGTCTATATTGTCGGCAGGACAGTCCGGTTCCTTGGTACCCCGGGGGGGGCAATCCGCAAGATTGTTTTTTCTATCACTGGAATAAGCTTAAACCGGTCCTGAGGGCCACACCGAAAACTATAACGGCAAAGACGCGCCGCAACACGACCGTCGGCAGGCGCAGGCTCAGAAAACTGCCGGCCAGGGCCCCGGGAAGGGCGCCGAGGAGAAGGGCCAGGATCCATAGCCATGGTACAGCGGTGTGGGCCACCCGGCCCAGAAACCCGAAGGCACCGGCCAGCATCACCAGGGCCAGGGCGCTGCCGATGGCAGTACGGGTAGGTACACGCAACACAAATATCATAAAGGGGATGAGAAGAGAAGCGCCGCCTACTCCGGCGGTGGCCGCAACAAAGCCGGCCAGAAAGGAACCTCCTACCGCCCAAACGCGGGAAAACCCGGCAAACTCCGCCGACTCCCTCCTGAGAGGCCAGAGCATGGTAAGTCCGGCAAAGAGGGTAAAGCCGGAAAAAACCTCGAGGATAACGTTTTGGGGAAAGTAAACCTGGAGCAGGCCGCCAACCAGCGAACCGGCGGTAACCCCCAGCCCAAGCCATAGTATCAGGGGCAGGTATATGCCGCCCTGACGCCGGTGGCTCAGGAAACCGAACAGGCCGGAAAAAAACACAAAGGCCATGGAAAGAGTTGTTACAACGTGGATGTCCATGTTCAAGCCCACCGAGGGCCCCAGGTAAAGGATGGCGGGAACGACGAGAACCGCCCCGCCGATGCCGAGAAGACCCGACAAGAAGGCCCCGGCGAAGCCGGATACGATTAAGAACAGCCAGGTGACGGTAATCCCTTCCTCACAACTTTTTCCCTAATGTTTTTATCTTTGGCTGCGCCCCAGGCCTGGCACTTGCCGGGTTTGCAGCGGGCGCGCCATTGCCGCACTGGGCGCACTTCCACACCGCCCCATGTTCACCCCGATACCCGTTGTCCGGCGGCCCTCCTCAGGTTCCCGACGGCCTCCACCGGGTCCGGAGCCCCGAATATGGCCGATCCGGCCACCAGTACGTCGGCCCCCGCTTCCACCACCAGGGCGGCGGTATCCGTACCGATGCCCCCGTCCACCTGCAGGTCCGCCACGAGGCCCAACTTGTCCATTTGCCCCCGCAGGTAGCGGATTTTCCACAAGGCGGAAGGAATGAACCTCTGCCCGCCGAAGCCTGGGTTGACGCTCATCACCAGTACCAGATCGGCCAGTTCCAGAACATATTCCAGAACCTGGGGCGGGGTGGCCGGGTTGAGGGCCACCCCGGCTCTTTTGCCATGCTCCCGGATGGCAGCCAGGGTGCGGTGCAGGTGAGGGCAGGCCTCGGCGTGCACGGTGATGATGTCCGCTCCGGCCGCGACAAAAGCGGGAATCAGGCTGTCGGGGTTGTCCACCATAAGGTGACAGTCCAGCACCAGCCCGGTGCGTTTGCGCAAAGCGGCCACTACCGGCGCTCCGATCGTCAGGTTGGGCACAAAGTGTCCGTCCATGATGTCCAGGTGCAGGTACTCCGCACCGGCCGCCTCCATCATGGCTACCGCATCCGCCAGGTTCGCGAAATCAGCGGAAAGAAGGGAAGGTGCCATCTTTATCAATATTATTCCCCCACCCCACATGCCCCCGGCTTCAGGGCACCCGCCAGAGGCGGGTCCAGGTGATCGGGGTAGTTGCAATCATACCCCTTTACCCAAATCCCCCGTTTTTCAGCGGGGGCCGGGGAACCTGCTAATTTATTTCCGGCTGAAAGCCGGAGGTTTTAGTCCTCTTCCATGGGTACCTATTCCAATTCAGCCAGGAACATCCGGTATCTCTCGTAGCGTCCGCGGTCCAGCTTACCCTCGTCAAGGGCTTTCTTGACCGCACAGACCGGTTCCTGGTCGTGCAGGCAGCCCCGGAAAAAACACCCCGGTTCCAAAGGCCCATACTCCGGGTAAAACTCCCTGAGTCCGGTCTTCTTCAAAGACGGTAACTGCAAACTGGTGAAGCCCGGTGTATCCGCCACCATGCCGCCCCCTTCCAGGGGCAGGAGTTCCGTAAGCCTGGTGGTATGCCGCCCCCGCTGACTGCGGGCGCTGACCGCCTGGGTCTTCAAGGTCAGGCCGCCGGTCACGGCGTTGAGCAGGCTGGTCTTGCCTGCCCCCGAAGGACCGGCGATGACCGAAACACGGCCGGCCAGGGCGTGTTTCAGATCCGCCACACCCTCCCCGGTAACGGTGCTGGTCAGCCAAGTCGTGAAACCGGCCGAACGGTAACAATGAGAGAGTTCAAGGGCAAGGTCGCGGTCCAGGTCCGCCTTGTTCCACAGGATCAGCACCGCAAGTCCCGCGACCTGGGCCTGGATCAGCATACGGTCCAAAAGGGCGGGCGAAGGAGCCGGCTCTCCGGCGGCCTGCACCAGCACGGCCAAGTCCGCGTTTGCCACCGGCGGCCGCAGCAGTTCGCTGCACCGTGGTCCGATGCTTTCCACGACCGCCGTAGCCGGGGTCAGAGGGGTAATCACAACCCGGTCACCCACCAGGAGGCCTTCCCGGCGGTGCTTGAGCCGGCCCCGCGCGCTACAGCGGACGGTCCGGTCGTCCACCCGGACAAACACGAAACCTCCGTGCATGCTGGTTATCAGTCCGTCCAGCGTCAAAAATCCCCCTTTAGAACGTTTGCTGCCCAGCCAGATTGCCGTCGATATATACCGATATGGTGGCGCTACCGTAGTAGCGGATAGTGCGGCTCAAGGAAGCCCCGGAAGGCTCCGTGTTCAAATAGGCGTCCGTCGTACCCCGTACGTCAAGGACCGCGATCCTGACCAGATGGGTCTTACCGTCCGCCGGAACCTGCACATTGATCTGGGCATCCAGCGGCGCCGGCCCGGGACCGGAAGACAGCGTCACCTGGACCGCGGAACCGCCGGTCACACCGGCATTGGCCGGCGGATTCTGGCTGACCACCTGTCCGTAAAGATACTGGGTGCTGGCAACGTAAGCCACAGTGCTCTGGTCCAGGGTCAGGGTCAAGGAAGTCAGTTTTTCCTGGGCCAGGGCCAGGGTCAGTCCGGTCAGGTCGGGAACCGCCACGCTGGCCTGGGGGCCGCCCGAGACGTCCACGGTCACGTGATCACCCTTGGCGACGCTGGAGCCGGGCGAAGGGGTCTGGCCCATCACCTGCCCCTGGGGTACCGTGGCACTGGTTTGATTCACCGTAACCATTTGCAGGCCGGCCTGTTCCAGGGCCGAATTGGCGTCAGTAGCCGTCATACCGGTCAAATCGGGAACCTGAACCATTTCCGGGCCCTGGCTGACCGTCAGGGTTACCGTCCGGTCCTGTTTAACCAGGACTCCGGCCACCGGATCCTGGGAGATAACCAGGCCTTTGGGCACGGAAGGATTGACTCCCAACACCTTTTGGGTACGCAACCCGGCGCCGGTCATGATGGCGCTGGCCGCATCGTACGTCTTGCCGGTAACGTCCGGCACCTGGACCTCGGGGACATTCAGGTAATTGCGCAGGAAATAGCCTGACCCAGCCATCAATCCCGCCACAAGCAAAAGGAGGATGACCCATGCCACCGGGCTGATCCGCCGTCTTTTCTTCACCGTCTCACCCTCCGCACCCACCGGCAAAAGGTTCTCCCGAATGATCATCGTTTCCTCGACGGGCCCGGCCCGCTCCTGCCAGGAAGCCATAAGGTCTTGAGCCATTTCCCGGGCCGAACCGTAGCGCAAAGCCGGATCCTTCTGCATGGCCCTGGCCGTAACAGCGGCCAGCCCGGGGGGAACGGCCGCGTTAACCGCCGTGACCGGCAACGGATTCTCCTGGATGTGCTTCAAAGCCACCCCGACGGGCGTTTCCGCTGTAAAGGGAACGGCACCCGAAAGCATCTCGTACAGCACCACACCCAGGGAGTAAATATCCGACTTCGGCCCTGCCACTTCGCCGCGGGCCTGTTCGGGGGACAGATAATGAACGGAACCCATGACGGTACCGGAGTTGGTGACCGTCCCCGTCGAAGCCTCCATGGCAATGCCGAAATCGGTCAGTTTTGCCCTGCCTAGGCGGGTAATCAAAATGTTATGCGGCTTTATGTCCCGGTGCACTATGTTGTTTTCATGAGCGTGATCAAGGGCCTCGGCAATCTGGACGGCAATGCTGACCGCATGTTCGGCCGGCAGCAGGCCCCGCCGCTTGATCAATGTTTTCAGGTTCTCGCCGTCAACATACTCCATCACGAGGAACTGGATGCTCTCTTCCTGTCCCACATCATAGATGCTGACTATGTTGGGATGGGAAAGGCTGGCCACCGCCTGCGCCTCCCGGCGGAACCGGGCCACAAACTCCGAATCAGTGGTATACTCGGGACGCAAGACCTTAATCGTTACCAGGCGGTTCAGGAGGGTATCCCGCCCCTTGAAAACGATGGCCATGCCACCACCGCCAAGTTGCTCCAGTACCTCGTAACGGTTGGCCAAAATCCTGCCTATCACCGTTGTCCCCCCCCCGGGTGGTTAAGCCTCGGCATGACTATTCCGCCTCCAACAGCACGATAGTAATGTTATCCAAACCGCCCTGTTCCAACGCCCGGCCCAGAAGTTGCCCGACGCCCGCCTCCATGTCCGGCGCCCCGGCCAGGATGGCGCTTATCTCCGTCGACGTTACCTGGTTGCTTAGACCGTCGGTACAGAGGAGGACCCGGTCTCCCCCCATCAGGCCGGTGTGCCGTAGGTCCACCTGAGCCGTGGCGGCGGTGCCGAGGGCCCGTACCAGCATGTTGCGCCGCGGGTGGCATCTGGCCTCCTCGTTTGTTAGCTGCCCGTTCTTCACCAGTTCCAACACCCAGGTATGGTCTTCGGTGAGTTGCTCTATTTCAGTCCCACGCAAAAGGTAAGCCCGGCTGTCGCCGATATGTCCTACCCACAGGTCGGAGCCGCGGACCAGGCACGCCGTCAGGGTGGTGCCCATACCCTGCCAGGCCCGGTTGGCCTCCGCTGCAGCCAGGATGGAGGTGTTTACCGCTTCCATGGCGGCCACCAGGCTCTCCCCAGGATCGCCAAGATCCGGCTGGCGAAAATAGAGCTGCAAGCGGTCCATGGCCTGATGGCTGGCCACCTCCCCCGCCCGGTGGCCGCCCATACCGTCGGCCACGGCGAAAAGGCCCAAAGCAGGCTCGATCAGAAAAGCATCTTCGTTATTGGGCCTCACTAGTCCGGTATGGGTAACCTGGGTCCATTTCATTCCCGCTCACCCCGGTCGGCCTTCCGTAAATCGGGAAGCCCTATTTTCAGCCACCGCTAAACATTATGACCGTATTGCCCAAAGTAATCGTATCACCGTCGGCCAACACTTTCCGCGCCGTACGGATGCCGCTGCAATATACCCCGTTGGTGCTGTGCAAATCGAGCAGAATATAGTCTTCGCCGCTGGCCTGGATCTGGGCGTGTCGCCTCGAAACGCTGGGATCGGAAAGGACGAAGTCACACCCGGTATGCCGGCCGATGACTACCGAAGCGCCATTGAGGCTGGCCGTCTTTCCCCGGTCCGGCCCGGCTACTACCGACAGTCTGGCCCGGGATGCCGTCTCCAACGGCACCGTCACCTTCTGAAAGCAGCGCGTGTTTTCCTCAGTGGCCGCCTCTTCCCGAACCGGCTGACTGCCTTCCCGGAACATGGCCTCTACTTTTACGGTACCGGGACCCAGCCCCGCATCCGGGCCAAAGCTGACGTGCGGCGGCGCTATCATCGTGTATCCGTGCTGGCGGGCCTTTTCCTGCAGGTATACCGCCAGCTCCCTGCCCAGGTGGGGCAGGCACTCCCCAAGTGAATCAAGGTCGGCCGGATGCAGATTTACCACGAAGGTAGCCGGTACGTAGACCCGCAGGACGCTCACCCGCCGTGACTCCTTCATCTCGCGGTAAAGCCTGCGGGCAATGTCCACCGGACTCACCCGGCCCCGCAACCGGTCTTTGAAGATCCCTTCCAGGTAGCGTTCGAAGTCGTGGGTGCCGGAAAGGATACTCATGCGCCAGCCCCCCGTATGCCTTCAGTTAGCCGTCCCGCAGCCTCAACTGGCCGCAGGCGCCCTCGATGTCGGTGCCCAGCTTGCGCCGGACCGTGACGGCAATTCCCTTTTGCCGCAGAATTTCCTGAAAGCGGCGCACCGCAGACGGCGCCGAGGGCACCAGGTCAAGGTCCGCCACCGCGTTCCAGGGAATAAGGTTTACGTGGCACAACATGCCCCCTACCAGCTTCGCCAACTCCTGCGCCTGCTCCGGAGCGTCGTTCACCCCTCCTAGCAGGGCGTATTCAAAGGTGATGCGGCGCGATGTTTCTACCGCATAGGCCCGGCACGCGGTCATCAATTCCGCCAGCGGGTACTTGCGGTTGACCGGAACCAGGCGGTCGCGCAGATGGTCCGTGGGGGCATGAAGCGACACCGCCAGATTCACCGGCCATTTCAGTTTATGCAACCGGCTAATCCCCGGCACAAGGCCGCAGGTGGAAATGGTTATCCGCCTGAGGCTGAGTCCGTGCCCATACGGTGCGGAGAGCGTAACGATAAACTGCCGCACCGCCTCAAAATTATCCAGCGGCTCCCCCATGCCCATCAGGACAACGTGGGTCACCGGCTCCCCGTGGTCCTTCTCCATGGCCAAGACCTGGCCGTACATTTCCCCGGACGTCAGGTTCCGGTGCCACCCCACCAGCCCCGAGGCACAGATGCGGCAACCCATACGGCAACCAGCCTGGGTGGAAACACAAGCCGTACCCCCGTACCGGTAGGCCAGCCAGACCGCCTCAATGCGCTGACCGTCGGCCAGACCAAGCAGATACTTGACCGTCCCGTCCCGCGATTCCCTTTTGGTCACCAGTTCCGGCCTGCCGCAGGTAAAGTGCTCCTCCAGCATCGATCGCAGCGGTGCCGGCAGGTCGGTCATTTCGGCGAACGAGGCCGCCCCTTTTTGGAACAGCCACCCGGTCAACTGTCTGGCGCGCCAGGCCGGTTGCCCCAGCCCGGTCATCATACTGCCGAGCGTGGACGGATCGTAGTCGAGGAGATTGGCCTTATCGGGCATGCCCAAGCTCCTTTCGTCCCTAATTCCATAATTCTACACATACCGCGTCTGACCCTTTTCCGCCGCCCTAAAGAATCTTTACAATGAGCTACGGCTCCTGACCAGCCTGGCCAGAAAAAAACCGTCCGTGGTGTGCCGGTGGGGCAAAAGCTGCAACTGACCGGTTTCCGAACCGGTCAGCAGTGCCTCCGGCAGATGGGGAGCCAGGTCGTCACGGTGAAAATCAAGGTGTCGGGCCAAAAAGCGCGCCACCTGCAGCTCATTTTCCCCCGGACGGATGGTGCAGGTGCTGTAGACCAGTACACCGCCCGATTTCAGACAAAGGGCCGCCTCATCCAGCAATTCGGCCTGCAGGTCCGCCAGCCCCGCCATATCGGCCGGGGTTTTGCGCCAGCGCAGGTCCGGACGCCGCCTTAAGACCCCCAGCCCGGAACAGGGAGCGTCCACCAGCACAAAGTCCGCCGTACCGTGATACTCCGGCAAATGCCGCGCATCGGCCAGGTGCCCCACCACGTTCGGCACGCCCAGCCGCTGACAGTTTTCCGCCAGCAGGACCAGCCGGTGGGCGTGGATATCGACAGCCAGCAACCGGCCGCTACCTTCCATGAGAGCGGCCAGGTGGGTCGTCTTCCCGCCGGGGGCACCGCAAAGGTCGATCACCAGCCCCCCCGGAGACGGTGCCAACGCCCGGGCCACCAGCATGGCCGCCTCGTCCTGGATGAAATACAGGCCCTCCTGGAAAAGGGGGTTTTCCGGCGCCCCCGCTTTCTCCAGGTACAGGCCCTCGGGCGCCCAGCGGGCCGGCGCAGCGCTTATCCCGGCCGCCGCAAGGCTTCCTTCCAGTTCCTCCCGGGTTATCTTCAGGGTATTGGTCCGCACGGCAAACGGGGCCGGCAGGTTGTCCGCCGCTAGCAGGGCTTGGGTTTCGTCATAACCGAAACAGTCCAGCCACTCGGTGACCAGCCATTCCGGGTGCGAGTGGTAAAGGGAAAGGTAGCGCACCGGCTCTTCCCCCGGATCGGGAAAACGCAGGGGCAGGGCCCGCTGCAGGTTGCGCAGCACGGCGTTCACCAAGCCAACCGCGCTGGAAAAACCCATGCGCCGGGTCATCTGGGCACTCTCGTTACACGCCGCAGCAGCCGGCACCCGTTCGAGATAAATGAGCTGGTAGGCCCCCAGGCGCAGGATGCTGCGGACCACGGGATCCAGGGAGGCGGCGGGTCGCCTTAAGAAGGGCGCCAACGCCCAGTCAATGGTGTTGCGGCGGCGGACGCTGCCGTAGACCAACTCGGTGATGAAGCCGCGGTCCCGCCCGGCGGGATGAAAGCGCGCATAGGCCTGGTTAAGGGCCAGATTGACATAGGCCCCCTCCTGTTCCTCCGCGAGGAGAACCGCAAGGGCAATTTCCCTGGCTGTACCGGGACTCCTTATATTCCCCCACCTCCACCGGCTCCGGACGGCTCAGGCGCGTGCGGACCCAGAAAAAAACAAATGGCCTCTTCTACCTTGTCTATCGCGACCCCCGTATCCAGGCAGGGACCGTTGGGCCGCTCGTTGGTCACGCCCAGCACCGGGATTGGATTAGCGTCCTGGATGCCGCTGGTCAGGTCCCGCTCACAGGCCACGGCCACAATGGCCCGCGGCCGGTATTGTTTGACGTGGCGCCGCGCCAGGGTTCCCCCCGTAGCCATACCCAGGGTTACCCCGTATCTTTCTTTGAGTCCGATGAGATCACTCACCGGGCATTTGCCGCAACGGTGACAATTGTCGATGTTGATAGTGATCTTGTGCGGACAGAGGCTCCACTGCAGGCAGTGCGGCAACAGCAAAAGCAGTTGCCCCGGAGACAACTGAAAACGGCGTGAGCGGATCATCTGGTTGTTGACGGCGATGAAGGACTGCTTTATCTCCTCCGCCTGACGTCCCAAAAGCCGTCCAATGACGAGGGCCAGGGGAAAGAGGAGGTTAATGGCCACCCGCACCGAACTCTCCAGGGCCAAAAACCGGCGGGCCGACCAGATGGTCAGCACCATCCCGCCGATGCCCAGGGCGGTGATAAGAACGACGCCGGCCAAGGCGCTCACCAGGAACCAGAACACCAGACGGCCGAAGGCGGAGTGCAACGGGGTGACCGCCAGGTACCAGACCCCGAGGATCAGGGCGGCGCCGCCCAACAAACTCAGCGCTAGGAGACCTATGAACAGTCGCTTCTTCGTATCGCCGGTCGTTATGCCCACCCCCGCCACCGTCAAAAAGCCGCAAAGAAAAACATTCCTTGCGGCTTATTATACCACGGAGAGCGGGACAAGTGCACGGGGCGGAGGAAAGCCGCAAGGACGTGACCATTCGCTCCCGGGGAGGCATCAAGCCCGGGGCCCGGATGCTCCCACCGGCCCGGCGCCGTTCTCCGGTTTCGTGAGACAAGCCGGGGTCCTGCTGTGTGCGGCCCTGGAGGTCTTAATCCAGAGAAACAAACGCCCGTCAATTGCGGCAAGGCCGAGCAATATCAAGGCCATACCCAAAAAATCTTCATATTGGAAGCGCTCCCCGAGGATGGTTATACCAAGGATCAGGGCGCTTACAGGTATCAGTAAAGTAACAAGAAGCACATTTGTAGCCCCTGCCACCTTCAAGATACGGAAGTAAATGATGTACGCCAAAGCTGTGCAAAGAAGGCCTAATCCGATAAAAGCACCCACTGCCCCATACCCGGGCCAGGGCAAAGTCCACGGCCTGTCAGCGGCAAAGGCGATGGGTAGGGCCAGGACTGCGGTGGCAGTAACTTGGCCGGTGGCTGTCACCAGTGGATGGTGGTTTTGGAAGCGCCGGCCGAAAATGCCGGCAAGCGCGTAAGAAAACGCGGCCAAAATTACCCCCACCTCGGCAAAAAGGTGCAAGCCCAAACCACCCAGGGAGCCCCAACCAATCGTAACCGTAACCCCAATGATACCGAGCAGGATACCGCCAAGCCTCATACCAGTCAAACGTTCGTCCCTGGTCAAGAAATGCGCTAATATGACTGAGAAAAACGGTGTCGTGGCATTAAGTATTGATGCTAATCCACTGGCAATTCTTGTTTCCCCCCATATTATCAAACTGAAGGGAATGAGGTTATTAAGCATTCCCATTAGAATAAAATCTTTCCATATACTAGGGTTTTTAGGCATCCGGTATCCCTTGGCATACACTATAATATTGAGGGCAATTGCAGCTAGGCCGACCCGCCCGAGAACAACAGTGAAAGGAGGCACGTCGCTAACGATAATCTTAATGAAGAAGAAAGATGAACCCCATATTACTGAAAGAATAATAATCAATACCCATTCCGTCGGTCCCATGGTCCGATTCTTGACAACCGGAATATCCCGCAATTCCGGAACACCTTCCATGCTATCAAGGGATTTTCTCCCACCGGTGTTTTCCGGGTCGGTTATGGCCATTTTCACTCCTCCGTTTTCTTTTCAGCGGCCGAAGAAGCGCGTTCCTTTTCCATGGTCAGCAGGCTTTCCTTGCGTTCCAAGCCCCAGCGGTATCCCGCCAGGCTTCCGTCTCCCCGGACCACCCTGTGACACGGAATCACGAGCGCCACAGGATTTGTGGCACAAGCCCTGGCTACAGCCCGAACCGCCTTGGGATTGCCTATGGCTTCCGCTACATCTTTATACGATCGCGTGGTACCGTAAGGAATTGCACGCAGTTCTTCGTAGACTCTCCATCGAAAAGCAGTAACCTTCAGATCGAGAGGCAGGTCCAGGTGAGGCTGGCAGCCGGATAAATATGCTAAGAGGCTCTCCACACTACCGCGGAGGAAAACCTCATCGCGCTCTATTTCAGCCGCCGGATATTCCCTCTGGAGACTTTCCGTCAGTGCACGATCCGAGTCCCCCAAGCTCACGGCGCAAACACCTTTAACCGTTGCGGCGACCAGTAAACGCCCGAAGGGACTGTCGGTAATTGTGTACGATACCTTAACACCTTTGCCTCCTCTTATGTAAGTAGCGGGTGTCATACCCAGGCGGCGGGAGGATTGTTCATACAACCGGCTGCTGGAACCATATCCCGCTTCATATAACGCTGTCGTGACGTCTTTCCCTTCTTTGAACATAGTCTTGAGCCGCCTCGTGCGGCACCCTTCCGCATATTGCCGCGGTGTTACGCCCATAATCCTTTTAAATATCCTTTGGAGATATTGCGGGTTTAGGTGCACTTGGGCCCCGAGAGAAGAGAGAGTCAATGACTGCACGGCATCCCCTTTTTCGATGATCTGGCAGACTTCCCGAACCATTGTGACCAGGGGTTCTTTCAGATCCGTCCGTTGGGGTTGGCAACGCAGGCAGGGACGATAGCCCTCCTGCTCGGCAGCTTCGGGCAACCGGAAGAAAGCGACCATCTCGCGGCGCGGGCGCTTTGATGGGCAGGAAGGCCGGCAATAGATGCCTGTCGAACGAACCGCGTATACAAAGCGTCCGTCAAACTGTTTATCGCACTGCACAACGGCCTGCCAGCACACCTCCGGATCCAACTCCGGGTCCGGAGCTTCCATCTCCGGTGCCATCTCGTCAACTCCTTCTTAGAAGCATTATGGATCACGAGCACCGCCTAAAATATCCGATTGTTGTTGTTCAATTTCCCGGCGGTCCAAGGTCGATCGGATAGACTCTTACTCAACTTTCGCAATTGATCTTTTCATGAGAGTATGATATAATATTGCCTCACTTTATTCCATAACATGTCACGAGCGTCTATAGGAACTAATTATCCCTTCTAATAACATCACTCACAAATTATGACTTACGGGTGCCTTAGTTATTAATGTTGACAGGCAATCGCAGGGAAATTACCTATCAAAAATACATCAAAGCAACCCGCAAAAAAGTAGACAGCACCTTTCATTTCTGGTACAATGGAGTTGCAATCAACCATTCAGAAAGGAAAGGTGCTCTACTTGGACTCCAGTTTAGCAGATACCTATGAGGAAGTCAAGACGCAATGCACAATTGTTTCCTTTATAAAAAAGTTCAATATCATGAAGTGCTTTCAAGAAGCTGGAATCAAAAAAGAGAAAGGTTACAGCCTAAAGGACATTGTTGTATTCTTAATAACTTTGGTATTCACCCATAAGACCTTCTATGCTCTTATGAAGATCTGCAAGTTTAACAAGCCCTTTGATAAAGACGTAGTATATAGGTTCTTTAACAACCCGTGGAGCAACTGGCGCCTTTGTCTACTTAAGATTGCAGGCCTCGTAATCAATAATCACCTATATGGATTGACAAGACCTGATCGCGTGAGGGCTTTTGTTCTTGATGATTCCCTATATTCTCGTGACCGGAGTAGTAAGGTTGAACTTTTGGCTTGGGTCAAGGATCATTGTAAAGGTATAACCAAGAGAGGATTTCGGATGCTTACGTTAGGCTGGACCGATGGGGTGTCGTTTATTCCATTGGCATTTTCCCTCTTAAGTACTGGCAATAAAGATAAGCGTATATGTGAGGCTAACCCTGAAATACCGTCGGACTCGCCAGGATTTGACCGTCGTCAAGAAGCAGTAACTAGCGCGATAGAGGTATCACTCACCTTAATAGACGAAGCCATCAAACATGTTAGGAGCTTTAAGTATGTTTTATTTGACAGTTGGTTTTCATGTTCTAGCCTCATTCTCGGAATCAAAAATCGTGGCCGCGATGTTATATGTATACTTCCGAATAAAAAGACACTATATGGCTATCAGGGCAGGGTATACAACTTACAGAACCTCTTTTCGATTGTCGAGAGAAGTAAAGGGAATAAGGATATATTAGCCTCCGCTGTTGTGCATTATTCTGGAATCCGCGTACGTGTAGTATTCGTACGCAATAGAAAAAAAGGCGCTCAACGGAAATGGCTTGCCTTATTGTCAACAGACCTCTCCATTTCTGAGGAAGAGATTATTCGTATCTATGGGATGCGCTGGGATATCGAAGTTTACTTCAAGATGTGTAAATCATTCCTTAAGCTTGCAAAGGAGTTTCAAGTGCGTAGTTACGACTCAATGATTGCTCATACTTCTATCGTCTGCATCCGTCATATACTATTGAGCTACGAAAGTAGGTTCAATCAGGATAATCGAGCATATGGTGGAATATTCTACGAGTTCTGCGACGAAGTTGCAGACATAAGCCTTAATCAATCCTTTAAACTAATTATGGACTTACTAGTCAAGACCCTGCACGAGACGCCTTTTTTGTCCGATGAAGAAGCCGATCAAATCCTTGAAAAGTTCATTGAAAATATACCCTCTATTCTCAGTAAACGGTTATTGAGACGAACAGCATAAACCGAGCGATCTGTCCTGTGCGAAACTTGAGACTCTTATTATAGCACGCTTGCCAGGACAATTTCCCTCAGATACATGGAATGTGACCATCATGTGTAAAAAAGGCATATTTGGGGTCGCTGAAAGTCGACTTATGCCTGAGGAACATGCCCCCGACTTCCGGGCACCCGCAGGTAGGTCGGGGAGAGGAAGCAGACGTCAAAGCTTTCGTCTGAAAGGTTTTAACCCTGGCGATTGGGGAATAATTTTGGCGTCTTCAAGGAAGCACCAACCAGGAGTCTTCCCTCTTGACAAGGCTCCATAGTGTAGTTATAACTATAGTATAACTTACACCTTACTGATATTAACATACAAGGGGGTTCAAGCAGCTTACCAAAACCACTTGCAAAGCCGTGAAATTCGTTATTTACCTACAGTACAATATTCAGGAGGGAAAGCCCACTGCGCAGAGGCAGGTCAAGGTGGATGTTGCCCGAGAGCCACTCCCAAGTGCCTTAGTTTCCCCCCCCTCGTCAGGTGCCAAAAAAACTCTATTTTGGTCTTGACCTGTAGAACACACTAGGTGTATGATGTGTTATAGGGAGCATTGAGCATATCATACATACTGAGGGTATCACCTGGCTCACCTATGGTGTCCGGTGCCACGCTGGCCGCGGGGAATGTTGGAATGATAAGGTAGTCTTGAGGAGGAGGTGAACACTGGTGACAACCACGGTAATGGGAGTAATCCTTGGATTGACCGAAGGGCAGAAAGCATTTCTTGACGATCTAATGGGCAGGTACTGTGCCGCAGTAAGGTGGGCATTCAATCGTCTCCTCGAAGGCATTGCCACGCAAGACATCAGACTGAGAGTGCAAGGCAACTTTAACCTCAATTCCCGCCAGTCGAACGACGCAGTGTTTGACGGGCAAGCCGTGATATCGTCTCAGAAAGAGCTGCTCAAACTGAATTACGAAAACGCCAGGAAGAAAGTTGAATTCACAAGGAAACGGTTGGAGAAGGCCAAATCGCCCGAGAAGAGGGCCCGGCTGGAAAAGCGCCTGGAGAAGGAAGAGCGCAAGCTGGCCCGATGGAGGAAGTACATCGAAGCTGGGACGATCCCAAAGGTGGTCTTCGGCACCAAGAAGCTGTTCATTGAGCGTTGCAAGGGCAACGTAACCCGGGAGCAGTGGCGGGACGCGCGGAGCAACCGGTACGTGTCCAGAGGTGACAAGACCAAAGGCGGCAACTTAAATGCCAGGATTATCGTGATTGACGGACGGATCTATCTGGAGATCGCCGCGGAAATGGTTGAGACAAAGAAATCGGTTCGCTATAAACGAATAACGGTGCCGATCTACCTGGCGCAAAAGCCGTCAAAGAAAACCGGCCTGATCAACGGCCTGAACTACCGGCGGATGGTGTTGGATTATCTGAAGACGGGCGGCGCCTACCAGGTGGAGATTATCCGCAGAAACGACCGCTATTATGTCCACGTGACGATCGAAGAAGAGGTGCTGGCTGTACGGGTGACCAGGGGCGGCGCTCTCGGTACGGACACCAATCCGGACGGACTGGGTTTGGTCCGCGCGGACTATCTTGGCCAGTTCAAGGAAAGTCTCTGCCCGAGCCGGAGTGGACGTACGCCAGGGCTAACCGCCGTGAGAACCTCATCGGAGAAGCGGCGGCCTTGCTGGTGGAAATGGCCGACAAGTTGGACTGCATCCTGGCTGTTGAGGATCTGGACTTCAAGGACGACAAGTCAGTGTCCGCAAAATTCAACCGGCTAGTCCACGGCTTTATGTGGTCGGCCTTTCTGCGCAGGGTTGCGCGTAGTGCCGCGCGAAAAGGCGTGCCGTTGTCCCCGGTCAAGCCGCCGTATTCCTCGGTGATAGGCATCTTGAAATATCAGAAGCAGTACGGTCTATCTAATCACGAGGCGGCGGGGTATGTGATAGCCCGTCGGGGCTTGGGAATCAATGCAGAGAAAGTTCCGGATCCGCTGGTGGCCCGATTCATACGGAAGAAAGACGGCTTTTACCAACTTAACAACTGGAAACAGTGGAGTGCCATTAAGACGGCGGCTGTAGCCGCTTTGAAGAAAACAACCAAGAAAGAGGTGAAAAGCCTGGTTTCCTGGCAGCACTACCGGAAGAAACTGCAAAAGGCGGGTTAACACCCTTTAAAGTTTGCGGTCGGGTACCACTGAAAAGTGGGTGCGGCGATGGTACACGCTGTGAAAGGCCTTCGTCGCACTGTTAACGACCCAGGTGGTGGGTAACACCCCCTTCCGGGCAGCACTGGTGCCTCTGGCCAGGCGGTGAGCCGCAAGGCGAACCACCCGGAATACGGACGGGAGTCCGTAGCTCAGCAGTTGAATCCTGTGAAGCTGCCGCCCACCTAGTCAGTGGGCGAGGACCACGTTTATACTCGTTTGCGCGGGTTTGAACGTGTTTCAGAAACCAGGCTAACCGGATGAAGCATTCTCATTTACAGAATTTCGAGGAGCGTGAGAAGATTCTTCCGTCTCGCGAAATCCTGACACATTTTGGTTTAAGGGCCGGACAGAGGCTTGCTGACCTGGGTTGCGGTTATGGTTTTTTTGCCCTGACGGCGGCCGAAATCGTCGGCCCCAAGGGGATGGTTGCAGCTGTGGATATCAACGCGGAAGGTTTGGACGAGCTGCAGAAGCGGGCGCTGACACGGAAAGTGGACGGAACTATTAAAACGTATCTGTCAGATGGTACGAATGTGCCGCTACCAGACGAGTATTTTGAGATCGCGCTGATCGCCCTTGTTTTACATGAATTAAATAATCCTCTCCTCTACTTGAGGGAGGCACATCGGATTCTTGTCGACGGGGGACAAATTTGGGTTATTGAATGGCAGAAAAAAGAAATGACTATGGGGCCTCCGATGCAAGAGAAAAAGTCCACTGAAGAATGGACTGCCTTGATGACGGAAGCCGGTTTTAGGGCCATAAAACGGCTTCCCACTATTTAGCATCTGCGGACGCTGGCTACTGAGCCGCGCACTGTAAATTTCCCGTTTCTTCGTAGGGAGTGGTTTACGTTAGCCAAACCGCGGACCATTCCCTTGTTTCCCGCGTTCTTACGTTCCCTACCAAAAGGAAAGGCGTCCTTCAGCCAATCAGGGGCCGAAAGGACACCTTTCCATATCCACAGCTATCCTGCTGACTGTGCCTCCTCAGCCGCCAACCCGCCCGGGTCCGGGCACCCTACCCGGCACCCCCTGCGTCTGGTCTTTCACCCCGTACAAGACAACCTTCCAAACGTTATAAATCCCGCCGGTCACCAGGAAGGCCAGCACGTAGGACGTCTGGGTGTTCTGAAAAAACACGGTAGCCAGGGGCCCGTTGAACAGGGGAAAAGAACCGAAGAGGAAAAGACACACAATGCCCAGGAAGTAGGAAACCAGGGCCGGCACACCGAAGCCCCCCCGGTAGCCGGGCGAGGAATGATAGCTTCCGCCAGTGAAGTTGTACAGGTCGGCGACCTGGTACGGCAGCCTCCTGTGCCAGAGAAGGTCAGTCAGGAGCACGGCCGTAAAGGGCGTCATCACAGCTACCACAATGCCCAGAAACGACTGCATGACCCCCAGGAAGGACGATTGGCTCAGGACGACATACACCCCCAGCGCGCCGCAGAGCACGAAATCCACGTAGATGGTCTTGTACCGGGGCAGCTTCACACCCAGGGCCAGAAGGTTCAGGCCGGAGGAATAACCGGCGAGCACGCTTTCCGGCAAGAGGCCGGCAATACCCACGATCCAGTACGGCACCAGCAGGACGGCCGGTATACCCTGGCTGATGAGGGACAGCGGGTCGCTGGCGGAGCCCAGCTGGGTTAGCCGGGTGGATAGCAGGTACCCGGCCATAATCAGGATGACCAGTGGAATCGTGGACCCGATGGTGGTGAACCAGACTATTCTTTGGCTGGACGTTCCCGGCGGCAGGTAGCGGGTATAATCGGAGGAGCAGTTGATCCAGCTCACGCCCGCAAACATGATGATGAAGCCCGCGGCCGGCACGAAGGCGGTGAGAAAATCAGCCGGCCGGTTGAAATTAATACCGGTGACGTGGTGGGTTCCAAGCAGATAGGCGGTCAGCACAATGGTCAGAGCACCGAAGACCAGGCTTATGACATACTGCATCCGTACCACCGTGGCATGCCCGAACACGCCGAAAGCATAAGTCAATATCCCGATGACGGCAAAGATAATGAGGTCCGGAACCGGGCCTGGGCGCACGCCCAGGTTGGCGAACAGATCGATGCCGGCATAGGTGGCCGTCACCCAGACCACCGTTTGCCAGCCGATCAGGTTGATCCAACTGATCAAGGTGGGCAGGAACGCCCCTTTCACGCCGAAGGAAGCCCGGCTCAGGGTCAGCATGGGAACTCCGGTAAGCGGCCCGGCGATGCCCAGAAAACCCACGAACAAAAAGGAAGCGCCCCCCAGAATGGTAACCAGCAGGCCCTGCCAGAAATCCAGTTTGTAGCTGGCCAAAAGGGCGCCCAGGACCAGGGCCAGGATCCCGATGTTGGCGGCAAACCAGATCCAGAACACCTCACCGGCCCGCCCGTGCCGTTGCCCGGCCGGCACAGCCTCAATACCGGCCGTCTCAATTTTCCATACTTCGTCCCTAAACTCCAAAGCTACACTCCCCCTTTAGTTGTTAGCCGGCGTGCGGGGCTCGCAAACCCCTTGACCCCCTTTCCCCGTCCGAAAGACGCCAAAAAGCCCCGAGCAAAAGCTGCCCGGGACTTTACCATCATCCCGAATACCCAAGACCGCTACTTCTTCCACGCCAGCGTCCGGTCCGAACAGGCAGGTCTCCTGGCTGGGCTTCCTCGCACGGGGTGCCTTCCCGGCTGCGCCAGTGGCCGTTACCCCGCGCTCCGCACCTACAGTGGCGGGACCGCGCCGCTTCTCCGGCCTACCCAACTTTGGTGGGTACCCGCCGGCTGCGGACTTCCCTATTCTCCCCCGATGGGGGCACCTGTCCAATCTTATTTTAGGCAAATTACGGTAAGCTGTCAAGAGCGCCGACCCGTTGGACGGGCAGCGAAGCGCCCAGACCCGCCAGGATAGACGCTGCCGCAGGGGCGACCGCCGCCACCAGGGCGGTGGCCGGCCCCCCGGAACGGGCCAGGAGATCGGCGCAACCAGGATCGATCACGGCCTCTAAGACGCTCTGGCGGGCCAGAGCGTCGATCTCGGGGCGCGCTCCTCCGGAGCCCACCGGCACGATATCGTGTACCCCAGGCTGTCCGGTCAAAAATTGCAGGTGGCTAAAACCGCATATCTGGGGATCGCCGCGCACCACCTGATCATGCGGGGCGCTCTTGGGCCGGCCCACCAGCCACAGGTGGTCACCGGCACGGGCCTTGCCCGGCCGGAAGTCCTCACCCCTCACGCCGATCAGAGTAATCCCGACGGCCGTCATCTGCGTGACGACGTTCTTCTCCGAACTGCCGTTGACGGGGAAATCCCCCGGCATACCGGCCTCATCCAAAGCCTGCCGTATCCCTTCCAGGATGAGCCGCGCATACTCTCCCCCGTTAGCCAGGCAAAACAACATGAGGCGCGGGATTGCCCCCGCTGCCAGCAGTTCGAACAGTACCACCCGGGCGGTGAAATAGCCGGCGTCCTGCGGCGAGCACGGATAGCTGTCCTGCGGCAGTGTGCCGATGCCGCCCAGAGAATCGGATGCGACGACCAGGGGAGCGGGAGACACCATTTCCCACAGAATCAGGTCGCGCACCCGGGTAATACGGTCGGGCAATCCCTTGGTCCCCTCCAACAAAGATGTCCCCCCAGTCTGGATAACCGGAACTCACAGTCAGATGCCAACGTCCCTTTCCATTTCTATCCCGATTAATTTCATCAAAGCAAAAGCATTGCTACTCTGAGAGATTCCGGGTTTGAGCTTGTAATCAAAGCTAATATGGTCGCCAATGATAATATCTGAAAAATGATAATTCTTGACAAGAGACGGACATTCCCTTTCAAGAACACCTAATTCTAAATCATGAGTGGTAACCAAACCAAGGGTAGACGATCTGCACAACTTCCTTATTATTGTTTTGCCGGCCAAGATTCTATCCTGAGAGTTAGTTCCTTTAAATATCTCGTCCAGCAAATAAATGATCGGGTCCCCAGCTGATACGGCATCCACGATCATTTTCATCCTTTTTAGTTCGGCATAGAATGTGGAAATCCCCTGTTCCAGATTA
>Ga0307376_10001553_pt1 | contig 24359 bp, 42 predicted proteins | sample TR2MG_FD_202536 | JGI IMG/M metagenome (GOLD analysis project Ga0307376, IMG submission 202536) | Soil microbial communities from Risofladan, Vaasa, Finland - TR-2 | ecosystem: Environmental > Terrestrial > Soil > Coastal area > Acid sulfate soil | place: Finland: Risofladan, Vaasa | collected...
ACAGTCCTAATTGTGCTGAGGGGACAGCATATCCAGCAGCCCCTGATAGTGAGTACGGTTGGGAAAAGATATTTAGTGAAAGACTATATTTAGCATATCAACGAAATTACGGACTGGATGTAAGGATAGCAAGATTTCACAATATATTTGGACCAGAGGGGGCGTGGAACAATGGTAAGGAAAAAGCACCAGCAGCACTTTGTAGGAAAGTAGCAGAAGCAAAAGACAGCATTGAGATTTGGGGAGATGGAGAACAAACACGTTCTTTCCTTTACATTGGCGAATGTTTGGATGGAATACGGTTACTAATGCAAGCACCAAAAGCATTTGAACCGCTTAACATTGGATCAGACGAAATGGTAACTATTAATCTTTTAGCTGAAATGGTAATGAATATTGCAAATAAGAAATTAGAAATAAAGCATATAAAAGGACCTCTTGGTGTAAGGGGGAGATGTTCAGATAACAAGTTGATACAGGAAAAGTTAGGATGGGCTCCAAATTACTCTTTGTATAAGGGATTGGAGAAAACGTACAAATGGATTAATGAACAGGTAAATGGAAAGTAGAAAAACCATAGTGTTAGTATTACGCAGCGGGGGGGACTTTGCTTTCAGAGATGTGGAATTGATAACATCACATATAAACGGAAAGTGGAAGTCTGAAATTCGACCACGTATTCTCTGTCTTTGGGATAAGGCAAAAGAACACTATGATTTAGGAAATGTAGAATTTATTCCATTAACAAATGACCAACCAGGGACTTGGTCAAGAATAGCTTTGTATAGTCCTGAGATGGACCAGTATCGACCGTTCTTGTATGTTGATTTGGATACGGCAATTATTAATTCTATTGAGAATATATTTGATTTAGTTAAAGATCCTTCCCAGTTTATTACTTTAGAGGACTTTTGGCAAAAGGGGAAAACAGCAACCGGTTTAGTTTGGTTTCCTGCAAATTCAGAGAAAGTAGCTGCTGTGTGGAATAGTTATAATGGAGCAGGTGGAAACAGGATGGATAAATATTTGTGGGGAGTTGTTCAACCTGATGCTTTTTGGCAGAGTTTAACGAACACAATAAAAGACTTTAAACCGCACAGACACGAACTGCTTGAGGAACTGCCAGAGAATACTGATTTAGTTTGTTTTCATGGTAAGCCACGTGTCTTTGATGCTCAAGCAGTTTCTTGGGTCAAGTCGTATGTGGAGACAGCATTTCCAAGACGAGTAATACCAATACACAAAGTAACAGTAATAATCCCGTACAATAGGGATAGAGGGTTTTTACAGGCGGCTATTGATAGTGTACCAAAGGATGTACAGTTGCTTTTAAGTAAAGGAGACGGGTATTGGACTGCTAATTTTAATAAAGCACTAAAGGATGCCACAGGAGATTTTATAAAGTATTTACATGAAGATGATTTACTAACACCTAATTGTATTGAAGATTCTGTAAATGCAATAGAATCACAAAACGTAGATTTCATTCATGGAAATGCCATTGAATTTTATATGGATAGAAAGAGGAAGAGATTTTTTAGACCGCCAATTAAATATCCAACCGTTGAAGATTTGTTAAATAAGAATAAAATTCATAGTGCAACATTAATGTATCGTAGGGAAGTATTTGAAAAACTTGGTGGTTTTAATGAGGAGATCGGGAGAGGTGTTTCAGAGGAGTACGAATTTAATTTACGCTGTTTAAAAGCAGGAATGAAAATAGGATACTGTGATTCCATATTAGCAAGGTATCGTAGACATCCAAATCAAAAAATTAAAACGACAAATAAAGAAGTAAAGTTTGAAGAGAGAGAATTAGTTAAAGAAATGTACAGATGATAGAAAAATCTCCAATATTAATCACAGGTACGTCTCGTGCTGGAGCAGGTATGGTTGCCGGAGTGTTTAAAATTTGTGGTGCCTTTGGTGGGACTATGACAAATAAAAAAGGATTAAATGAGAACGATAGAATTAGAGAAAAGATAATAAAACCGTATCTTGCAAAAAATAAAGTTGATCCACAGGGGCAGTATCCGCTTTTGGAAGCGGATGATAATTTGTGGATTCCTGGTAGTTTTAGAGGTTGGGTAGAACAAGTTATGATTGATGAAGGATATACAGGTGGGCCTTGGATGTATAAGGATTCTAGAAGTGGGTTGCTTTGGCCGTTATGGAATTATGCTTTTCCAGATGCAAAGTGGATTATAGTTCGAAGGAAGCCCAGTGATATTATAAAGTCTTGTATGAAAACAGCGTACATGAATGCCTTTGAGAATCCAAAATATAGAGAGGCTGTTGGAGTAACAAAAGAAGAAGACGGTTGGCTGTGGTGGATTCATGAACATGAAAAAAGGCACTACGCCATGATTGAAGCAGGAATAAACTGTAAATTTATATGGCCTGAGAGAATGTTACAAGGAGATTATAAGCAATTATATGATACGTTAGAGTGGTTAGGGTTACCTTGGAAAACAGATGTTTTAACATACATAGACCCTTTGTTATGGAAGAGTCGTAAAAAGAAAGGAGAGAATAATGGCTAGAGTTTCACCAACAAGTGCAGAAGTAATTCAGATAATGGATAACTGTACAGTCAGCACAACTATTATTGATGGACTGATTTTATCAGCAAGGTCATTATTAGATACTGTATTTTCTGAGGATACAGATATGACAGATACCGTACTAACAGAAATTGAGCGGTGGTTTGTGGCACATATGATTGCAACTGGTATTCAACGATCTACAAAGGACGAAAAGGTTGGAGATGCAAGTGTATCATATACTGGATATTGGAGTAAAGGGTTAGAGTCTACACCATATGGACAAATGGTAATAACTTTAGACTTTACTGGCAGACTGAAGCAATATTCAAATAAGGGAAGAGCAAGTATTTATGCAGTACCAGGATTTGACGACTAATGGGAATAGTAGATATTATAACAAAAAGATGCTCCCAAGTTTGTGTTTATTGGGGGAACCCTGTTGAAGATGGACAGGGTGGAAAGACATATGACGATCCTGTAGAAATATATTGCCGTTGGGAAGAAGATCAACAACTGTTTACAGATGACAATGGTCAGAGCATAATTTCCAGAGCAGTTGTTTATTTGCTGCAAGATGTAGATAAAAATGGTATGTTGTTTCTTGGGGACTTAGATGATTTAGACAGTGATCAGGAAGGTGATCCGTCTATTGTTGAAACAGCCTTTATAATAAAAGGATTTGTAAAAACACCTGTATTAGGATCAACAACGCAGTTTATACGAAAAGTATTTTTAGTATCATGGGGAAAGCGATAATTCCATTTGGGAGTAACTTAACGGCAGAATTTGCCGCTATTCAAGCCAGACTCAATCTTGAACTTAAAAAGATTAAGGTTGATTCTTTAACTGGTTTAATGGAAGCATCTATTCATGTTCGTAGAGAAACTGAGGACGTATCTCCTGTTACTCCTGTTGATAGGGGGAATTTGAGACAAAGTTATTTTGCAGTTGCTTCAAATGGTAAAAAAGTGAGAGATCCTGTTGGGAGTGGAAGATTTAAAGACAACCCAAAGTCTGGGGTTAAAGCAAGTGAAATGAAAGCAGATTATATTGCACTTATTAGTGAGGCGGCAGGAGTAGCAAAAGCAACAGGAGAACCAACTTTAATTATGGGGTATTCTGCTAATTATGCAATGCCAGTTCATGAAATGGTGGGTAAGGAGTTTCATAGAAAAGATAAAGTAGCTGGACCTAAGTGGCTTGAAACTGCCGTTAAACGGAATGCAGATAAGATTGTAAGAATAGTTGCGGATAATGCACGAATAAAAGGATAAGATATGAATGCTCCAAGCGAAGATATCAAAGATTATTTAGAAGCCTACGGAGAATCGTCAGGATTAGGTTTGGATTATGCAAGCACTTTGTTTATTGGCAAAGAGCCGTCCACACCTATTGTGTGTGCAACTATATTTGATACTGCTGGATTTGCTCCTCAACTTATTTTAGATGGAGACGAAGCAGATGTATATGAATATCCATCCATTCAAATTAGGGTAAGACATAATAAGTACCTTGATGGATGGGAACTTTTACAAAGCATAGTGATTGCCTTACACGGTGTGAATCATACTACTGTGAACGGAACATTATATACGTTGATCCAATGTGTCAGTGGTCCCACTCTACTGGACTGGGATGAAAACGGAAGAGCGCGTTTTATTGCAAATTTTAACATTCAGCGAACAGTATAGCTGAAAAAAAGGAGGTAAATTATGGCAACAGCTGGAGTAGGAACAAAGTTTAGGAGATGGGATGGAGCCAATTGGGTTGACATGTCACAAATAAACTCTATTGATGGTCCTAACAAAAGCCGTGATACAATTGATGTTACTTCTTTGGATTCTACAGGAGGATATCGTGAGTTTATTGCTGGGTTTAGGGATGGTGGAACAGTTTCACTCCCTATGAATTTTACTAGAGCAACTTACGAGCAAATGAATGATGATTTCGAAAGTGATGACATTCAGAATTATGAAATTCTCTTGCCAGATACAGAAAGTACGTCTTTTGAGTTTGAGGCTTTTGTTGTCGAACTTGGACTAGGCATCCCTACTGACGATAAGATTACAGCTGATGTAAGTCTTAAAGTTAGTGGACAGGTAGTAATTAACTCTGGGTCAGGTTCCAGTGTTGATTAAAACATTATAACTCTAATCAGGGGTTTATTTTTTATTATAATCATTTAAAAAGTTTCAAATCATGGAAAATGTATTAAGTAGAGAAAGTTTATTGAAAAAGGAAGACCTAATCATTAAAAAAGTTGATTTAGGCAAAGATGAATTTGTGTTTGTTCGTCAAATGACAGGACATGAGAGAGATACGTTTGAACAGTCTCTTATTAAAAAGATAAAAGACAACAAAGGTATTGTAACTGCTTTTGAGCAGTCAACAGAGGATTTTAGAGCCAAGCTGGCAGTATGTACTGTATGTGATGAAAAGGGGGTGTTGTTACTTAAATCAACAGACTATGAACTTTTAAGTCAACGCATGAGTGCAGCTAGACTGGAAAAGATTGTAAATGTCGCACAGAAGTTAAATGCAATTTCGGAAGAGGATAAGGAGGAGTTAGTAAAAAACTCCGTAGTCGGCCCAGCCGACAATTCGCCTTCAGACTTTGCAGAGAACTCAAAATAATACATCCTGACTACTTGTTGAATTATTTAACAAGTACGCAGTTTAGTGAATGGGAAGCATACGATAGACTTGATCCAATAGGCACTTGGAGAGAAGACTTTAGGTTGGCATATTTAAGTTCTTTGGTTACAAATCTTACAATATCAGTTCATGGTAAGAAAGGAGCAAAGCATACTACACCAATGGACTTTATGTTAGATTGGACAGGAACGACTAAAGAACCTAAGAAACAAAGTGTTGAGGAAATGAAAGAAATTCTTATGGCTTTTGCAAAGAGACAGAATAAGAGTGTAGCTAAGAAAAGAGTAAGTCCACCAGTAACACGTTCTAAAGGGAAAAAGACATGAATATAGGGCAACTCATAATTACATTAGGAGCAGATACAACACAGTTGATGGCTGCACAGACAGCGATGCACACATTTTCTAAAAGTACAATCGCTTCTATAAATACAATGTCCCAACGGTTTCGTACTTTTGGGTACTTGGCTACTGCCGCACTTACTGTTCCTATTGTCATGGCTGGGAAAGCAGCAATGAAAATGTCTATGGAATATGAAGCTTCCTTGTCTAAAGTGATTGGGTTAGTTGGTATAGCAAGAGAACAAGTAAATGCTTGGAGTGAAGATATTTTAAAAATGGCTCCAGAAGTAGGAAAAAATCCCAAAGAATTAGCTGATGCTTTATACTTTATTACTTCTGCTGGTATTCGTGGGGCAGAGGCAATGGAAGTATTGGAAATGTCTGCCAAGGCATCCGCTGCCGGATTAGGTGAAACAAAAACGGTAGCTGACCTTGTTACATCTGCAATGAACGCCTATGGTATTGCTAATTTAAGTGCCGCTGATGCAACAGACATACTTGTTGCTACCGTAAGAGAAGGAAAGGCAGAAGCTACTGCTTTAGCTTCTACTATGGGAATGGTATTACCTATTGCTTCGGCTATGGGAGTTACATTTGACCAGGTTGGTGCGGGAATAGCAGCTATGACACGAACAGGTACTTCTGCTGCTACGGCTTCTATGCAATTGCGACAAATACTTAATTCTTTAATAAAACCAAGTCATGGAGCAGAAGTTGCTTTGGAAGCAATGAAAACTTCAAGTGCGGAACTTCGTAAAACCATACGAGAAGATGGTTTGTTAAAAGCTTTAATGGATATTAATGACTTAACCAAAAAATATGGTGAGACAACAATGGGTAAAGTCTTTCCAAATATTAGAGCATTGTCTGGGGTGTTAGATATAATGGGAAAGAATTTAGGGGATAACATTACTATATTTGCTAATTTAAAAGATTCTTTGGGATCTTTGGCAAGAGCTTTTTCAGCAGCTTCTGATACTATGAAGTTCAAATTTAATGTTGCTTCTGCAACTGCTCAGGTGGCTATGAAAAAAATAGGAGATTATGTATTGCAGTTTATTTTACCAATATTTGAATGGTTGTCTGGAATATTATCAAAATTATCAAAGTGGTTTGATACTTTAACAGAAGCACAGAGGCGACATGTATTAGTTGCTGTATTGATTGTGGCTACTTTAGGTCCATTTGCTTTACTTATAAGTCTTATTGGGTATTCTTTATCTGCATTAGCCGTTGCTTATAATGCTGTAACAGCAGCAGTGTGGAGATTAAATGCGGCAATGGCAATTAATCCGATGACCGCTGCTGTTGGTGCTATCATTTTAATAGCCGCTCACGCATGGTTGAAATATCGTAGTAGTGTTAAAGAGGCTTCTGATGCTCAATACACAATGAACGAAGAGTTAAAAAGAGGTAAAGATTTGATTGTTGAATTAAATAAACTTGAAAAACAGTCAAAAGCTGCGGAATTAATGAGTTTAGAACAAACAGGAGGTTTGAGATCTAAATACAAACAGGCTTTAGTTGAGGAACAACAATTAACAGTAGAGCTTGCCGCTGAAGCCCTTAAAAGAATAGAGGGAGATAAAAAAGTTGCAGATTTAAGGGAGAAAATAGCAAATGCCACCAATGACAAATACAAAGCGGGTTTAATTAAACGACTTCAAGCAATGAAGGAGTATATTACATCTGATCTTTCATTAGAATATGAGGAAAGTAAAAAACGAGTTGCTATTATAGAAAAAGCACAAGCAAGGATAGATGCTATTTTTGATAAAAAAAATACGGCTAATTCCATTGCAGAACAGTGGTTGGAAAATCAACGTGAAATTGATGCTATCTTACTTGATTTAACAGAATCATTAACACAGATAAATAGTCTTTCTACAATAATGAAAGATTTGGGGATAGAATATCACATAACTGAAGAAAAAGCAAGTCTATTTTTAGAAACCATACAAAAATTAATAGAAGCCGGATTATCACCTCAGAGTGAAGAAGTTCAAAAAATAATAAATGATTATAAAGCATTGGGTGTAGAATTATTAAAAGAAGATTCAATTACAGAAAAATATACGAAAACCTTAGAGGAACAAAATAAAGAATTAGATAGAATAGAAAAAAATAGAATTAAAGGTGGGATTGCTCCTGATTACAAAAAATTATTTATGCGTACAGGACAAAGTGGTGGTGGTGCGAGTATTTGGAATCCGGGAGAACAGGACAAATTTGCAACATTTAATTTGCAATTACAAAATGATTTAGCTGCCATTACTAAGAAAGAAGAAATATTAGGTAATGCTTTTAATCAGGGTAGGGCAAATGTTCAATTATACACAAATGCCATTAATTATCTGATAGAAAGTTTTGGGGTAGGTAATCCGGTTATTGATGAAGCTATTGAAAAATATAAAATGGCATTGGATGCTCAGGAAGGACTTATAAACAGGGAAAATGCAATAAGTACGTTGCAGGCTGCTTTTACTGATTTCTTTAGCGTGACAAAGGAAGGATTTGAGAATTTTGGAGAGTATGTAAAACAATGGGCTTTAAATGTTTTATATGCTTTTGAAAATTTAATCGCTGGAATTATTTCTAAAAAGATAATAGACGTTCTTTTCCCTACCGCAAAAATTGCAGCCACAACAGCAGCTACAACAGTTGCCACAGCAGCAGAAACAGCAAGAGGAGCAGCAACGGCAGCTACAATTCCTGGAACACTATTAGCAAGTGCCGCCGTAGATCAATTAGCAATATCAACAGCGGCTTTGGCAGCAGCATGGGTTCCTTTTCCTGGAACCATAGCAGCAGTGGCAGCAAATGTAGGAGGTGTGGTTGCCGCAATAATGGCAGCAAAAGCAACGAAGGGATTGTCAAGTATAGCAGGAATGGCTGAAGGTGGAATTGTTCCACCCGGATTTTCAAATGATTCTTATCCAGCAAGGTTGTCATCTGGAGAAGCCGTAATCCCAGCACCAAAGGCTTTATCATCTGCTGGGTTAGGAATGCAAGGACAGGTTGTATTTAGAATTGAGGGGAGAGAGTTAGTTGGTATTTTGCAGAAGATGGACAAAATAGGAAATAGCTTTTAGATATGGCTTACGGATTAAAATATGTAGTTGGTTGGCATTCTAAAAATAGGCAAGGTTATTTGTTTATTGATCAAGAAAATTATGTTCCTCTATGTGCAAATGTCCTTCTAAATGATGATGGATCACCAATATTAAACGATGATGGTGAGTATATATACACAGCAGATGATAGTGGTGATGAGATTAGTGTTGCTTTACCACTTAAATTAAGGCATGATTCCATAGAGATCACACACAGTTTTAATGATTGGAATAGTCCTATTATTGGACTAACAGCTTCATTTGAAATACAAAATGACAAAACTGATTTCTATGAATTGCTTCCATTATTATCTGGTACAGAACGTGAATATCGAATACGAATAGTTGATATTACTGATTCTCCTGAGGTTTCCTTGTTTGAGGGGTTCCTTAATTGTGATGTGGTAGATCAAAAAATGTTGCATTACCAATCCATTCAATTTACAGCAAGTAGTTATCTTTCTAAATTAGAGCATCTTAACGCAACGTGTATTGACACTCTACAAAACATAGTTTTTATAGATGTTATTGATGAAATTCTTGCATCTACTGGACAGTCATTTAATATACGAATAAATTGTTCATTATTCCCAGATGGAGATTCACTTGCTGCTGGACAAACTTTATTTAACAAAACTGGATTCTTTACAGAGTTGTTTTGGGAGGATAATGTTGAACGAAAGAATAGTTTAGAAATACTAACTTCTATACTAACTGCTTTTGATTGTTATCTGTATTGGTATGATGGATACTGGTATATAGAACGCTATGAAGATATTTGGAGTGAGGATATTGATTATGTAGAATATCAAACAGCATTTGGGGGGTATGAAGATTCTGATACAGAGGACATCTTTAATCTTTTACAAACCCCCTCTGATTTACATGATTTAACATTTACAAATCAATCACAATTACTTTCAATTATTCCAGGATACCGTAGTGTTAAAGTTAATTTGCAGGACAAAAGATTATTTAATTTAACACTAAATGATTTTACTAATGCAGGAGATGTGTCACTTTCTCCAGCATATCCTGATTATAGAAGTTGGTTAAAATGGGCTACTGGTTATACTTGGGGTGATCTGGGGGTTCCATATATGAATATTACAAATGCTATTAAGCGTGAAGCTTTTAGTACTGAGATAAATTATATAGGTTTATACACTCATTTTAAGGTAACTATAACGGCAGATACGCAATTAAATGTTAAGTTTAAGTATGCAACAACGGTTGATCAATTAGAAGAACCGGCAATAGGCCCATTCACCGGAGATATGTCAGATTATCTTTTTACATTTCAGTGGTTATTAAGAGTAGGAGGATTATTATTCTTTGTAACTGAAGATTCTGCAGGTGACTGGATTCACTTTCCTGGAACAGAAGCTGGTTCAATACAAAATATTGAAGTTGATGGTTCTGAGTTTGATGTAAACAATATGAGTTGTGATGTAGAATTTACAGTTCCGCTTGGAAGTGTTACTGGGAGTGCTTGGGATGATGCTACCGGACAAGACTTTGTTTTGTATCTTGCCGCTGAATCATACATACACAAAGACTATCCACTAATAATTAACAGAGCAGATACTGCTTGGTATGGTGATGTAATTATTACCACTACTGGTGACTTACAAGAGAATGTAATAGAAGGGACAATTTCCACAAACTTTTTAAACAAGAAAGAAATATCGGTTGATTTGTTTGATATGGAAACTGTTAATTACAAAAACGGAGTATTGTGGGGGAACAGTTTAATAAATAGAACAACTGGGTGGACAACTGATGATATTACCGTATTAACTTTAATAGAACGGTTAATTAAAAATAAATTTCAACTTTATAATAAATGTCGACAAAAAATTACAAGTGATATTTTTCAAATAGATTTATTAAAACCACTCCAACTGTTTACAGATAGTAAGCAGTCAGACAAACCATTTGTGCTGATGGGGTATAGTTATTTTCCTGGTTCTGACAGGTATAAGATAAATTTATATGAGTATGATAATACAACTTCTATAAACATTGTTTAATATGGATGTAACGGTAATTAAGAAATACAGAGATAAAAACTATTTTCAAGGAAAGACTCTTCCAAATTATAGTTACGGTGCATCAGGTAGCAGTCCTACCATTGGTGTACATAATAGTCTAACAGGGTTACAGGGTGGTTCATCCGGTGAATATTATCATCTTACTTCTGCTGAATACACCGGTACTGGTACAGGGAATTTCGTTAGGTTAGACAGTCCTGTATTTACAACACAGATTTTATCTCCGTTAATTTATGGTTCTACTGCGGCTAATGGAAATATTATTATTCGTGGTACTTCAAATGGCACAAAAACAACCAGTGGAATATTTTTACAAGACCTTGGTGGGTATGTGGGTATTGGTACTACAACACAAACTAATAGTAGAATTTTAAATGTTGCCAGTGCTGGTATTTATTCTGCAGGGAATTTGCAGTTTGCAGCAGGTATGAATATTTTTATGGGGGCTACTGCTGATGCAGGTACAAGATTTATTATAAAACATGTTAGTGGTGAGAGTCCAACCAATGTGTGTTTAGATTATTATGAAGATTTACGATTTAGAAGTGGTGTGGCAAGTGCTACTGAAAGAGTTCGATTTACTACTGAGGGTTATGTTGGAATTTTAACATCTACTCCGTTGGGGGCGCTTTGTATTAATGGTGGTGTTCATATTGGTGGTGACAGTGATGCCGGTGATAATAATCTATTTATAGATGGTACCGCCCAAGAACCCAATTATACTTCTGGTTTTCAGGGGACTAATTGGAGAATACAAGCTGATGGTGATGCTGAGTTTGAAAATATGTTTATTAGAGGTGGTTTAACGGTATCTGAATTAATTATAAATCAATTGCATTATCAAAATGGTGGATTAATAATAGGGGCAGGAGCAGGTAGAATTGCAACGGTAGTGGATGATACACAAGGAGCAGAAATTTTAACCTTTGAAGATCCCGAAGGAAATGGTGTAATTCCTTTTACTGTCGGGGCCATTGTAAAAATGCAAAAAGTAGATATTGATCGAACAACGGTAGTAAGAGTTCTTGTTCGCCAAGTTAGTGACGCTGATGCAAGTGACTACACTATTGAGTTTGAACCAACTGCTGGTTGGGTTCCTGGAGATGATGATATTGGGGTGTTTGAAATAGGTGATGAAGTTTGTGCGATAGGGCATACTACTGATACAAATTTAGATGCCAGTATTTATATGAGTGCTACGGATGTAGATAATCCATTTTTAAGAGTGCTTGATGTTGTGGATTCATATGCCGACTGGACAACAGCAGGAGCCTCTCTTAAATTGCAGCTGGGTAATTTAGCAAGTTTGGCTGATTATGATGATGGTTCTATTGTTATCCCATCAGATCCTGGTTATGGTTTGTATTGTGACAATGTATATTTATCAGGGACAATAATAGCAACCGCAGGGTATATAGGTGGTACAGGAGGGTGGGCGATTACAACAGGTTCATTAATTGCTGGTACAGGAGGTACAAGAATAGAATTAGATACAACAACAGGTTTACACCTAGGAGCCACAGTATTTGCTGATGCTCCGTTCAGTGTTACGCCTGCAGGAGTTTTAAAAGCAATTTCAGGGAATATTGGTGGTTGGGATATTTCAGCCGCTGCTTTATACTACGATGGTGATTCCGATATTGAGTCTGCTGGTATGGCTCCTGCAGACTTTCCATTTTATGCAGGAGCAGATTACGCTGATAGAGCTGACGCACCATTTAGAGTTACACCAAGTGGGTATTTAATTGCTAAAAAATTTATTTATAGTTATAAATTGAGTAATGATGTTCTTATTTCACATAATGCCGCAGCGAACTTTCCAATTACTTCATATGGTAAAATTAAAACAATAATTCTTGGGGATGATGTTCAAGAAGATCTAACAATAAGGATTGTTCATACTGTTGATGTAGGAGCAGACGTTCTTACATATTCCCGAATATATAGAAATGGAGGAGCCGTAGGTGGTGCTCATGTAACATATAACGCGGCTGCCCCGGATCAGGCTACTTATTCCGAAGATATAACTAACTGGAATGCCGGTGATACAATTGAATTGTGGGGGTATAAATATGCTGCTGGGACATCATACGCCACAAATTTTAGAGTATTAGGAATACATACCAGTATATCGAATGAAGTATCTGGAACTACCTCAACTCCATAATCTTAATTATTTTGTATATATAATGTATATTTTATTAAAATTTTTTGTATAATATAACAAATTTAATTAAAAAAGTAAAGTTATGAAAAAAGTAATGTTTGTTTTAAGTTTAATTTTAATTGCCACATTGTTTAGTTGCAGGAAGCCTTCTGATTGCTGGAAATGTAAAACATGGGAAAATTCACAACATCCAGCAGAAACTGATCCTATTATCACCTATCACAAAGGATGGACAGAGGAACAGATAAAAGAATATATTAATGCAAATACTATCGTTACTCTTGATACTATTCAAGGAAAAACTTATTATGTTTATCACAAAGAAACACGATGCACATTAGAAAACTAAACTAAAAGAAAGGAGAAACTATGACAACAAAGAAGTAAGTATCAAATGTGGAGCATATATGTTTCAAAGATAAAGAAATAACAGATTATGTTTCATTTAAAGATTTATTTCAACAATGACAAAAGAGTTAAAAATATTAACTGAACGATTTAGTTACAGTGAAGTAACATCACTTGGACGTATGTCTTTTGTATATATTAAAGATTATGTTCAAAAACCTTTAAAAAAAGTAAAAGAATATTTCGGGCTTACTCTTGAAGATACTGTTCGCCCTGATAATATCAAGGTGAGTAAATATACTGCATTGCCAGGTGGATTAAAATGTAAAGTAAGGATTTACAATTCTCCTAAACGTGGAGAAGTAATTTTTTTCTATACAGAAGATGATCTTATAACAATAAAGTTTGGACTTTTGGAATGGACTTATGTTGAGGCTCACGGAGGAAATGATGCTGATGATACGGAAGGTTGTATAATTGTGGCAAGAAATGCTGTTGATAAAGATCATATACAGGGTTCACTTCAAAAAGAGTTAGTAAGTTTTATAAAGAAAAAGATAGATGAAGGATATGAGATAACAGCAGAATTTATCAATCATACACAAACATCATAATGGACAGAAGCACACCATATTATCAAATCAGAAAAAAGATAATTTTTGACTTATTAGAAAAATATCCTGATACTTCAACACGTGGCCTTTCTCGGATAGTGGCAAGAGACTTTCCTGAGTTTTTTAAAGATGCTGAAGAGGCAAGAACACATATAAGAGTGTATACAGGTAAATCAGGAGGAGCAATGAGAGAAAGAATAAAAATGCGTAAATATTATAAATCATGAAAAAATTCAATTGGCCGGAGACTTTTGAAGAAAGTTATGAACATTATTATTTACCAAGTACTTTACAAAACACTTTAGTACTTGCCGATACACACATTCCATATCACGATTTTCGTGCTTTGGATATTGCAACTAACTATGGAATAACAAAAAAGATTGATTCTATTTTATTAAACGGAGACATCTTAGACTGTTATATGTTAAGTAAATACCAACCTGATCCTCGTTATAGGAATTTTGGACAGGAGGTATTGGCTTTTCAACAGTTTATTAAAATCCTTAAATCAGCATTTCCAAATATTCCAATATATTACAAAATTGGAAATCATGAGGAACGCTACGAAAGGATAATGATAAATCGTTGTGCTGAGTTTTTAGGAATCCCTTACTTTGAATTTGAGAATGTCTTAGGATGTAAAGATCTGGGGGTTCATGTTATTAAAGATCAGAGGATAGTTTATGCTGGGCAGTTAGCAATAGTCCATGGGCACGAAGTAAAGATGCGAGCTATTAATGTGAACCCAGCCCGTACACTATTTTTAAAAACCCACGTAACAGCATTATGTTCTCACTTACACAGAACTTCACAACACTCTGAATCAAGCCTTGAGAAAGAAATTGTGTGTTGGTCAACAGGGCACTTAGGGGATCCACACCCAAAGTATGCAAGGATAAATAAATGGAATCATGGTATTGCCAGAGTGGAAAAGAATAAAGACGGTGAGTTTGAGGTTATTAATTTTAATTTGAATAAAAGCAAATTATATATGATATGACCGTAATGTGTCCAATATGTTTGCAATGGCATGAAGTGGATGACGACATCTTCTTTGACGATTTAGGAGAGGATGAGAATACAGAGTGGATATGTTTGGACTGTGAAGATAAATATCAAATAATCTTGGAAACAATAATAGAAAGGAATTAGTAAAGTCATGAAAGATTTATTTAAAAATGGAGTTATTGTGCTTCTTATAATAGCAGCACTTTACATTATCTTTTTGCGTGAGTGTAAATCACCACCCCCTTGCCCCGCAAAGGATGAAATACTTATTCGGCAAACTACTTGGGATTCTATTTTAATGGTAGCAAACAAACCACCACAAATTAGAATAGATACGGTTTGGAAAACAAGACCAACTGTTACACCAAATCCCCAACCAGACATTCCAAAGCCAGTTGTAATAGACGAAGGAACAGACATAGGAGATTTAATTTATGGATACTCTGACACATTAAAGAATAAAGAAATTGATGTTTGGGTAAATTATAGCATCCGTGGAGAGTTAGTAGATAGAGAATGGCATTACAACCCTATTACAACAGAAATAAGCGTAGATAGTATTATTTATAAGCCTTACCCTGTGGAAGTAGAAAACCCTGTTAAAACCCCTCAAAAAGGGTTCTACGTGTATAGTACTGCAGGAGGGAATAAAACAGCTTTTTTATTCGGAGGGGGATTGGATTATATAACTAAGAAACAAACAATGCTTGGTTATCAATACCAGAGATTTGGGAATGAGAATATACATAGTATAAAATTGGGTGTAAAATTATTTAAGTAACTTTCGTCCAATAATACCCTTCTCTTGTTTTCTTGTGTGTTTTTAAGGCACGAAATATTAAGCGATCTGATACACCTGTTGCTTTAGCTGCTTCTATTACACTTGTGTATTGTGCAATTCTATTGTATAGATGATCATACTGAATAACGGCAGTTTTATGAGCACTATATCTTGCATAAACATAATCTTGTCCAGCATCAAAACCAACTCCCCACATTAGAGATAAATGTTTCCTAACGAATCCCTGGTATTCAGCTGGAATTTGATCTTCATACTTGACAGTAAGCATCATTGTTCTTACTGCAATGTCTTGTTCCATTTATCATGTTATTGATTATTTATTTTATTATCATGGCTGTTGAGTGTCAATACAATATTTATGACTATCAGACTCATCAGTCACCTCTGGCACTGGACGGAGATACCAGTCAATGTCTAACCATATTTGAGTCCACAAAACAGGAAACTCCCTTATTATATGATGTTTTTTTGAATGAGCAATATATTTACCTTCTTTCGGCAAATCCTCCTCAGAGTTAATAAATACCTTTTCGTATAGTTCTCTTTTCATATCACTTATGTTTAATTTTTCTTAATAGTCTTGCTAAAACATTATGTTTTGTGCCGTCAAACTCAACTAACATGGTTGACATTCGACTTCTAATACATTTACCATTTGCCCTTCTTACTGCATTACAGGGCTTGCCTTTTAATGATTCATCGGTAAGCCTGTCACCTAAATAAATATAGTCAGACATCTCTATTTATCTTTAATGTTTGTTAATTTCATAATTATTGACATTTACAATTATAAATTCCACTTCCACAATCAGGACAAACATCTGGATTACCTCGTGATTTATCTTCTCCATAGCTTAATCCTGCTTGAAATCCCTGTAAATAGATATCACTATTATGTATTGCCTGCATATCACTTCTTTCATATATATCATGTAATAATTCTTCATCACTCATTTCAGGATAGTCATTGCTCTGAGAGGCGTAAAACTCACTCATGTTCTCCATCTCTTTCTCTATCCACTCGTCAAATAAATCCTTACTTATTTGTTGCTTACCATCATTGTAGGCATTGTAAAGTAAGTTAGTAACATATTGAACAAAATCCGCACTCTTTCGCTGTTCCGACTTTTGGCTGCCTTTTATTCCGTCTTTTGGCTGCTTGAAAGGTTGAACTTTTAATGCTCTTTCACTATAATCTCTAGATATAAAATTGCCACACTTCCAACAGGTTTTATTTCCTTCTTTAGGTATAGTGCTTTTTCCTGTATCATAGCCACATTTTTCACATGGTTTATACCATACATCATAATCTCCAAGTGTTTTCTTTTTTTCCCCCTGCTCTATCTCTTTGTCGAGGGCTGCGAGTTCTTTATTAAGCCTTGCGCCTTTCTCTGATGCTTCTATACTGCAAGACATATTATGTACATGAAGATATGTGGCAGTTCTATCAAGTTCTTTTTCATAAAGCTTTATTAACTCTTCCATTTTTTCAATCTTCTTCTCTTGTAGTGTTTTCATATCCCCTCCTTTTCTATTTTCCATTCATGGATTCCTGCAACTTCAAAATTTAACTCATTGAGTTTTTCTGTAAGTTCATTAACTTTATCAATAAGAATATTAATAACTAAAATATTAATAACTCCTACTAATTCATGAGCATCTGTATAATTCGCTGCATTATGTAATCTAATGTTAATTTTTTCTATTGTTTTCATAGTTTTTTATGAGTTAATATCTTCTAATTCTTCAATACGCTTCTTTAATGCTCTAATAGTTTTACAAACAGCATAATCATTTATCCACTTAGGATCATCAATGAAGGTTAATACTACTGCTTCGCTTCTATTTAGATCATAAAGTATCCCATCTTCGGGTTGCTTAATAAATTCAGCAAGAGCCATAATTTGCAATCCTTCAAATCCAGAAACAATAATATTTCCTTTTTTGTATTCTTCTAAAATTTTATCTTTTAGTTCTTTCATGAGTGGTTAATTTGTTGGGTGTAAATAATTATAACAATTTGTATAACTACCAGTAAAATGAATAGTTCCATTTTGATCTACAACTTTATATTGCGTTACTTCCGTGCTTGTACCTGTAAAATAGGGTTCAATTCTTAAAAAGGGTTTCATATCTTTTATTTTAGTGGTTAAATTATCTCTCTTGTAGTGCCATAGCTTTTAGTTTATAGGCTTATAATCTAACCCTCCGTTAAGAATGTGATCTAATAATTCAGGTTTTTTTCTCATTTTAATCACTTCTTTTAATGTAGGTCTATACCAAATAAATGTAGGTTCTTGCTTAGGTACTATATCATTATAAAAAGTGCTATGAGCATAATTACCGCATTTTTCGCATTTAAACATAAATGGGGTTACACCTGAATCTATATCTTTTGTTTTTGTAATATGTCCGCAATTACATTTATAACAATTAACTCTATTTGTAAGATCAGTTTTGGTGTAATATTCATCTGTGTTTACTTCATATAAAAGTTTATTATAATCTCTTTCAATTTCTCTTTGGCTTTTCATCTTCTTAGTTTATTATGTTGTGTGAGTTTTAGTTTATTGTGAGTTATTTCCATACTATACCAATACCATTACAAGTTCTGCATTGCTCAGGAGTTATATCAGTAGTTCCCCAATTACCCGATGTTTGGTTATAAAATCCATTTGGAACAAGCCCATTACCATTACAAACAGGACACACAAACGGTCTCCGTTCTTCTTTAAATGCTTCTTTGGGCAACTCATTATTGTGATTAAATTTTATTGCTTCCATATCTATTAGTTTGAAATCATTAAATTAACCCCATTTTTAAAAGTATTTTATCAATAGCGTCCCAATCAGCATAGGGACGAGATGATATTTCTTTATTAAATATTAATGGAAATCCAAGTCCCGCATCATCAATATACAAATGTCCATAAGCCTTTGGACTTGTCGTCCAAGTCTTCTGTGTGGGATTAGATTGAACTCCATAAAGGGGAATATCATTTTCAGTAAACCACCTTACCGCATCGTCAAGAAAATTCCCTGTGACATCTTCAATAGTCGGGTCGCCTGTATCACCACCCTTAGTCCTATTACTACGCATGGTAAACAAAATTAAGTTATGTCCATTTGCAACTAACTTTTTAAGATATGGTATTGCTCCTATATCATGACCAACTTCAGGAAACTCGTGCGTTACACACGTACCATCAAAATCAATACATATTTCCATAATTAATTAGATAACGTTAAAATTATTAGTTTATACTCCCCATTCGCTCTTGCAAGCAGTTGAAGCCTCTTGATAGTTTCAAGGTCTGTTGATCCTATAAATAGTTCTTCCATGGTTATTCTATTAGATCATTAATTATTATACCGTATTTTTCAAGTAGCTCGTCGAATCTTTTATACACAAGATCAATAGCTTCAAATTGGTCCAAATCATTAACTTGTGATTCTAATTCTTTCCTGCTATTCTGTGAAAACTCCCAAATGACAAGAGTCATAGCAAGCGACTTGTGACATCGTTTCAATGCCATGTCGTCATCATGATTGTCAAGATTAAACTTTAATATCCCTTTCATTAGTTTATTTCTTTTACTTTACTTTTCCCTTTTCTAATACTAACTTCAAAAGTTTTATCAGCGTAACTTGCCAGTACTGGTTCATGCGTGACAATTATAAATTGAATCCCAAGTTTGTCTGATATTTCTTTTACCATTTGTGATGCTTTTTCCTGATAGTCTTCGCTTAAATATCTAAATGGCTCATCCAATATAATAGTATTCCTTGTCCTTGGCATTGCCATACTCCAACTTGCTATTCTTAAAGCAAATGTAGCAACATCAACCGCCCCTACACCACTCGCAGTTAAAGGATCTACTTTCATTCCATCTCTAACAAAAAATAAATCACATTCTGTTTTATTTCTGCGTTGTACAAACTCCACTTCCAGTGTGTAAGGATCAAGGAATACAGCCTCCAATGCAAGTGAAGTAATATCGGAAATGTGGAATTGTAGTTGTTTTTGTGTTTCCATTCCTACAATTCTAACGATTTCTCTTGCTTGTTCATGCTTTCGCAAAGAACGTTTTTTATCTTTTAATTCCTCTTGGAGTTTTAAAAGAGACTGTTCTATTTGGAACTTTTGTCCTTTCTGTTGTTCAAGTGTGTTCCTAAGTAGTTGAATTGTCATCATGTGTTATTTCTCTATGTTCTATTGTAATTCTATGAATAGGTAAAACTTTTCCACAGTTTTCACACTCAACATGAGTTCTTGGTACTTGTTGATACCATTCTTTGCTATGGAAATGTTCTAGAACTATTACAATATTATAATGTTTGCACTTTTTACTCATCAATATTATATTTTTCTTCCAATTCTTTTACAGCTTTCTTGATCTCTATTTCAAGAGTTTCAATTCCCTTTTCCATTCCAGCTAATTTGGTTTGAGCTTCTTTAATGGACTTACAATTCCAGTCATCAAGCAGTTGTTTCATCAACGCTGTTTCTTGTCCTCTAAGTTCGGAGACTTTCGTTTTGGCTTCTTCAACCTGATCTTTCAAGTTGAGTAATTCTTGTTCTGTTAAACTCATAGTATTTGTGGTATTACGGTGTAAAAAATAAAGGCTAATATTCCTGTAATAAGGAGCATAAGAACCCAGTCAAAAAAGTTTGCAATTCTTTCTTTAAAATTCATCAGTGTATTGTTTTAACATGTTTATAGCAAATCTGTAACATTCTATCTTAGGAGTAAGATTCAGTATATGTTTATCAGCAAGTACAGGATCTATGTTCCCTTGTTTGAGTGAATTCATTGACTTATCTCTTGCTCTTAGCAATTCATTTAATTGCTGTTGCAATAATTCTATTGGTAGTAGTATTGTATTCATCGTATTTTCACAAATTCTTGTGCCTCTTCTTTACTTATTATTCCCTCATTTTTTAAAGCCAATGCAAAATCTCCTCTATAAATTGGGTGTGCATTTCTTAACAATGTAATAGGTCCCATTGTCTTCACAGCATCACTTAATATTTTATTATGTGCTGCTACATAGAATTCCAATTCACGTCTGAGTGAACGTACTTTTACTCGAATGTATCTTCTTTCCATTTTCTTAATTATAATGTTCAATTATTTTTTTATTTCCAAACTTATCTTTTTCAATTTGTTTTATTCTTTTATACTTAAATCTTCCATGAACCGTCAAATGATAATTTTTGCTTTCTCCATAAAAACGTGATTTTTGATCTTTTTCTCGTCTCTTTTTTCTATTATCAAATTCTGAAATGTAACTTCCAATTATTGGATTTTTAACATTTCCATTTTTGTCATATTCCTTTTTATAAGGAATGTTTAAACTTCTTTCCATTTTATTTTATTTTTATATGTTTTTCTTTACATTGCTCACTACAAAAATGTAACTCATTCCCTTTCTTACTGGTAACTCTAATTAAAAGTCCTTTGCATACTTTTCGGCAATGGTCACATACTACACAATTTAATTTTCGCACTACTCTAAATTTTTATAAATTATTTCTTTTACCTGTTCTCTTACCTTATTTGCATTAAAAAATATTTCTAAGTTGTCTTCAAAACTCATTTTAGCTTTCCAGTCATCATTTAACTTGCCTACAAAGGCATCTATGCGGTGATCTCTTTCTTCTTTGCGTTCAATATGTTCCCTGCTTATCACCCCTTCTTGTATAGGCAAATTTATCCATTCAATGCTATTGTCTTCAGCATACCACAAAGCTACTCTTGGCTGATAGTCTATCTGATCTGCTACCTGTCGTGTCAGATTGCCTGGATTTACTAATCTACGTCCTTTGTATTCTACTGTAAAACTTGTATGATTATCTCCTGTAACTATTAGATCAAATTGAGGATATTTCCTCAATATTCCTTCTGCCATTCCTCCACTTGCTCCTGGAAATGGTTTTTGTAAATATGTGAGGTGGTGCCAAACAAGCATACTTAATGGTAATTGACTATGGCAAATATGCACTGGTTCTTGTCCCCAATGAGTACCATTACATACGGTTAATTTTTGAGCCACATCTAAATTATGAATTCCACTTTTAAAAAGTAAATCTAAATTATGTTGTGGTAAATCATGTTGTCCATAAATAGTATAAAATCTATCTGGTATATGTATTATTGCCATTGTTAATAACCATGGACTTGGTTTCCAATGATGAAATAAATCACCTGCATGAACTACTGAGCATTTATATTTAGCCTGCAAATCCTTTATAAATTGAACGGCATCCCATTGTTCCTTCTGAAAATCTCCTGTAAAGCAAGTGGGAGTATCCTCACGAAGGTGCCAATCGGAAGTCAAGATTGCTGAAACTTTTTTATTTACTTTTGTTCTTTCCATTTTATATATTCATCTTTAGTTACAAACTCCCATCTATTCCAACTTAGTCGTTTTTTATGTACATTCCATTCCCATCTTTCTAACAAATAAACTATCTCTAACCAAATATATAGATGTTGACATTTAATAGGAAAAAATGCAAATCTTTTTGTTATTCTCATAAATTTATTTTCACATGCTTTTGCATGTTTTGTTTTCCATTTCATAATTTCTATCTTTTAATTATTTGACCACATAAAATACAAGTACTGCCAACAGGCATAGCTTCGTCTAATTTAGCTTGTAAGGTGCTTTTTAAAGCAGTTTTACTATTTAGCATAGTAGTTGTATTGTTTATAGTAGAAAGTAGCTTAGACAAGCTAATTTGCGTTGTTTCTAAACTATCTAACTCCTCATACAATTCCAACACAGCCTTTAGTGGTTTTTCAACAGTAACAATTTTATTTGCTTTTTCAATATCTTCTCTTACCTTTATAATATCCTCAATGTCATTCCACAAACTACCACCATCAATTTCAAGGTCTTCTTTCTCATCCTTCAGTTTAAAAATATTATCAAGTGGTTTTTCAAATTTTAAAACATTTGATGCCTTTTCAATATCAGTTTGCAACATTGTTATTTTTGCTACAAGGACTTGAAGTTTTCTACGTGTATCTACTGAATTGATAAATTTCTTATCCATTTCTTCAAGCACCTCAACTTCAATTTCAAACTTTTCCAAGTGTTCAAACTGTTTCAGTTGTTCTTTGTAGTTTCCCTCTTGTCCTTCCTGATACTTAATATCATTTGTCAGTTGCCTTATACTGCTGTTTATGGTTTGTGTAGCTCTATCTATTTTATCTAACCTTGCAACTTTGTTGAAATACTGAGCAACTGCTCCTGGTGTTTCACTTAAAAGAAACGGTGCATCGAGTTGCATTTGTAGGTTCACATCTGACAGGTTAAGTGCCTGTACAATTTCATCAGGAACAGTTGTACCAAATGCCTTGAAATGTAAGTCTCCTAAGATGTATTCCTGTTCTTTGTCTTTTTTCTTTACAACATGAGCATCATCTGTAAATAATTCAACTCTTGTTTCACCACCCCAATGAGAACGCATTTCATCACCGGATGGTTTATGAAAGGCCAACCACCGCAAAGCTCTGATAATGGCTGTCTTTCCACTGTCTGAAGAACCTACAATAATATTAACTCCTTTATCAAATTCAAGATAATTGTCTTCGTGGCTTTGAAAGTTTTGTATTTCAAGTGATTTAATCATTTTTTTTTAATTTAAATAAAGGAGTATCCCATTCTGTTCCAAATCCCATAATATAGTGATAATACGGTTTTCCATTTTTGATTCTAAAAGAATTATCTTCTTCCATTTCACCTTTGCACAATTTTCTTTTCTTCCCCCATTCCTTTATGTAATAAATAATACCATCACATTCATTTGGAAATTGTTTTTTACAATGAGAACATCTTTTTATAATTTCAATCATTTTTTAAAAATATTATATAATTCGTTTTCATTGCCTCTACCATAAGATATGGCAAACTTATCAATTCTTTTCATGATGGTTCTATTACTCTTATTTCTGCAATAACATTTATAAATTCTTTATTCTCACAGGAAATTTTATCAAACTTTATGAGTTTGTTTTTATTTAACTCTTCTACTATTTGTAATACAGATGAAAATTCTATTGTTCTTTCTTCGATCATCAACAAGTCTTTTTTAGAATACATCTGTTTACTTTGTACTTTTCTAATCCTACTTACTTGTACTGGTATTGTAAGTGCGGTATCTTTCGTAACGGAATAATTCAATAGTGCTTTTACTGCCCTAACAATTCTACGTTTGGTTTCAATTTTCATCTTTTAATTATTAGTTCTTCACCTGTTAAAGCAAAGTAAAGGTTCTGGATAGAGTGGATATGCTTTATATGCCTATATTCAGCTATAGGTAATACTTGCCCTTTGCATAAAAGTACATGATCCTCTTTTAAATATAATCTTATATCTATACCGTTAGATACAGGTAAATAAACATCATTTGATTCGTCTCTTTTACCACCAAACTTCAACAACCATTCTTCTGTGAGGGGGATAGGCTCTATAAAATCTACTAAATCACCTCCCTCATATTCACTGGTAGATATTCTTCCATCATGATAAATTCCCAAAATGATAGATATTATTTCATCTGTAAAAACATAATTCCCAATTCTTAACTCTGTTGCTTTCATCCCTGCATCATTTTTAAAGTATTACTTTCTTTTGAAGCTACATTAAATATAGAAATCGCATCTGCAACAGCCTCGTCAATATATTTTGTTCCGGTG
>Ga0307376_10001554_pt1 | contig 24355 bp, 13 predicted proteins | sample TR2MG_FD_202536 | JGI IMG/M metagenome (GOLD analysis project Ga0307376, IMG submission 202536) | Soil microbial communities from Risofladan, Vaasa, Finland - TR-2 | ecosystem: Environmental > Terrestrial > Soil > Coastal area > Acid sulfate soil | place: Finland: Risofladan, Vaasa | collected...
GAGCTGCCAGATATTTGTAGAAACAGAGTTAATAAAATTAACATTAGGTGCAGAGCACCGTGATATTATTCCTATATTATAACCTTTCATGCCTGTTTATAGCTGGTTTCTTAACTAAACGACATTGTATAATAGTTATTAATTTTATCTGGTCTTTTCAATGTAGTAATATGTTCTTTTGCTAAAGTAGCATATTACAAACATAGAGACTAATCTATTTTTCAAGTCCCCAATTTTTATTTGGCCGATCTACCATTCTGAATTCAAGGATTCCACCTTTCATAATCTCCTGATAGTCAATGTAACATTTTCTGTATTTTTCCCCATTTAGCTTAGCAGACTGTATATACATGTTTTCAGGACTATTCTTAGCCGCGATAATGGTGAAAGTCTTATCTTTTCCTACAACAATGTCACTCTGGTTAAAAGTAGGGCTTGTTAGTTCAAAACGTGTTTCTCCGGGACATACCGGATGAATTCCACAAGCTGATAACACATACCAAGCCGACATTTGCCCCGCATCCTCATCCCCAATCAATCCGTTCACAGAATAGGCCTTTTCACAAATAAAACGCACCCATTTTTGTGTTTGCCATGGTTCTCCCAGACGATTATAGAGATAGGGCACATGCTGAACAGGTTCATTGGAGTGATTATAGTATTCATTCCACTGAAAATCTGCAGGAGTTTTTTCGAAGAAATTATTTAAATCGGCGATCACCTTTGCCTTGCCTCCCATCAGGGATGTCAAACCGGGTATGTCGTGCGGGACAAACCATCCTTGCTGATAAAGATTAGACTCAACACACCCATAGCCGAATTTTAACCGGCCGGTAGCAGGCCACGGCAGGTAGATGCCATCGGCTAATCGCGGACGGAAACTGTTATGCTCGTTGTCATAAATGTTCTGATACGATAATGACCTTTTCCGGTATTTTTGTTCATCCTCAGTTTTTCCCAGTTGGCGCGCTAGTTCAGAAAGGCACCATTCGCTATAAGCATGTTCAAGAGTCTTTGAAACAGAATTGGGAGTATAGCCTAAATCTCCATTCCCAAATTTTTCGCAGGTATTTACGGCAAAGCGATAAGCCTTTTCGATGTCGTAATTGCGGATTCCCTTGACATAGGCATCGGCCAGAACCGAGACGGCCGGATTTCCTACCATACATCCGCTATAGGCATTTAAAAATTCCCAACGTTCCAGATAATCATTTTTACTCTCTTCAGCCAGTGTAGTTAGTGAATTGAGCATATCGCTTACCAACATTGGATTAATGATTGTTTGGAGGGGCATCTGACTGCGAAAAACATCCCATCCGCTGAAAATCGTCCTCTTCGTGAAAGCACTCGTCTGATGAATCTGATGATCTCCTCCCGGATAATTGCCATCCACATCCGTAAAGACTCGGGGGTCGATCATCGTGTGATAAAGTGCCGTATAAAAGATTACCTTCTGTTCTTCGCTATTAGTTTGAATGGTTATTTTACTAAGGGCTTTATTCCATGAATTACGCGCGCTTTCAATCGTTTCATCAAAGTTCCAGGATGGAATTTCTGCCTTCAGATTTTTTTCGGCTCCCTCCATACTTACGAACGATATTCCTGATTTGAGAAGCACCTGTTCATCTTTAGTTGTTGAAAATTCAGTGTAAAAACCTAAGTGTTTTCCTTCGAATTCGTGAATATTTGGGATAACTCTAGCTTGTGCGATGCGTTGCTGATAGGAGGCACTTTCGATATTTTCCCGTTTTCTTTTGATACTATCCGGAATATCAGCGCTCCAGACACCATAATTTGTCAGCGGTTTGGAGAATTGTGCATAAAAATAAACAGTATAATCCGGATGACCCTTGCCATTTCCCCAGCCACCCCCTTCGGGTGTACATTTCATCCATCCACAAATCGTGTTATCGTTCACGACTTTGACATACTGAAGTGTTGAAGTTCCTCCAACACGGCGAGCCAGATCAATCTGAATACGAGACTGTTTGTTCTCCGGAAAGGTAAACCGCAATATTCCGCTATGCGGGGCAGCTGTTAATTCAGTCTTGATATTGTAATCACTCAGAAGTACTTCATAATACCCGGCACTTGCTTTTTCACTCTTCTTGTCAAAACGCGAGCGATATCCCTTATTCGGATTATCGAGCTTTCCGGAAGATGTTTTGAGTTCTCCTGTAGTCGGCATCACTAAAAAATTTCCAAGGTCACCAAACCACCCAACTCCACTCATTTGGGTAAATGCAAACCCTTCGATACTCGTGTGTTCACGGCTATAACCTGAACCATTAGGTCCACCAGTTATGGTATTGGGATTTAGCTGTACCATTCCGAATGGAGTGGTAGTTCCAGGAAATGTTTTTCCCGCATCAAAGGGAGGTTTAGATTGTGTGCTTGCCCCGATAAAGGGATTTACATAATCTGCAGGACCCATAACCTTTTTATGATTTTCCTGGGCTATAACATCAATTCGTGTTAACCAAAGGATTAAGACAATTATGAGATATTTGAAACTTACTAATCTTATCATGTGAAATATTTTACTCAAAAATCTAATTTGAACTTTTTGAACCGATTTTAATTCGGTATGTGAACAAAGGCTACACAATTGCATGTATAAGCAGGAGGTATTATTAGACCATTCTTCAGAGGATCGTAACCAGATAACTCCTTTACCACTTGAACGAATGATTAATAACATTTTAATAGCTTTTTTCGCACTTTAATTATTCGTCTACATCCTCTGTTTTTACTAGTACGGCAGTTTATCAATGCCAATTCTGTCTTTAAGCTGTTGCAAATACAGGCTGGGCGGTGAAACCTTGGTGCCAAATGCCTCGTAAATGCTCTGAGGGATAATTGTACTATTCTTCGCTGCTCCCGTAGGGGGGGGTGCACTCTCCTTCACTTTTCCCGGACCGCCGCCTATTACATAGTTTGCTGTGCCGGTTGCAGCTTGATTGCTAACCGTACGAGCAGTAAAATTCCATGCAACCGACCACCCTGTTGTCCAACCATGTCCCGAACCTGTTGTTTCGCGATTAATGAATGCGAGTCCAAGCGTACCCTTATCTGTCGGCCAATCACAATTATCCACCAAAATTCCTATGGTCCACCGCATATGTGGCGACATTTTATTACGCGAGTTTATAACCACCAGTGGTCCTGTACACCCTTCATGTGCAACAACCGACCATTGACCTGCACCTTCTACCTGTGACCTAACGTTAGAAAACAGAATATTGGTTCCATTAATCGCAAAATCTGACGGAGGCCCTGCTTGAATATTGCCCACCAAGTGAATCGCTTCAACATTGTTAACCGTGATTTGGGAGCATTGATTACCAAGTTTAACCGAGCTTGCCCCATCGATCATATACAAATCATTTACCCAGGAATTCTCCACATTATCTATAGTCAATGCTCCTTGCTCCTGTGCAGGTAAAACTTGGGTTCTAAGCTTTTCAACTCCAATCTGAGATTTTCTTGGCTGGCTGTAGTCACCTTTGCTCACAGTTGCTACCGGAAAACCTAAGGTTTCAGAATCGTAAGAATCAACCAATGAGCCATCAAGTACCAATGTGTTTCCACTGATTTCCTTAACTTTCCGTGTAACTGAATGTACCTTTCCAGGGGGAAGCCATGTCTGATAAACACCGCCACGGATCAATTTATCCATATTCACATACTTAATCCATTTTGCAGTTACAGTTCTGTTAACCTGGACGATATCCCCAACTTTAAAGGTGGATGCATCCTGAACCCTTATTCTGTCGCTGCCTGAAGGAATGTACAAATCCATAGCATTTACGGTATTGGTGGCCTTAAATGCACCCGAACCTGCCACTTTAATGCCAGCTTTGTTTGTAAACTTAATAAGCGTTCCTCCCTCTCCTGAGCCGCTACCGCGCAATACAATGCCGCTCGAAGTTATAGAAAGCGATTCGCTGATGGTGTACTCGCCTGCGTCTAACAAAACTGCACCTCTTATGCCTTTTTTGTTCAATGGCATATCAGAAACCTCGTCAATTGCAGATTGTATGTTGGCGGTATCATCTCCACCTGAAGGCTTTACCTTCTTTACTACATCAACAATCGGCAGTTCAACCCCACCGCCCATATATCCTGCTGTGGAGAAATCTATTAAGTGATTGCCCATAAAGTCAGGTGTGTACTTAAGCTTATTGTTATTGACTATGTACGCCCCAGCAACAATACCATTTGTAAACTTTGCCGGGTCAACAATTGTAAAATAAACGCTGTAATAATGGTCTAAACCATTTTTGCTAAACTTTAAACGAATTTGATATGTCCCCAACTTCACGGGCTTGCCTGCAAATTTCAAGTTAAGCTTCTTTTCTGCCATCAAATCTTGTGCTACAAGGTTTTGCACAATTGTCCCGTCCTCAAATACAACATCTGTTGTAAGTGAGAATGGATAATGAGGTGTTACATCAATGGTGGGGTAATCGCCTCCTGGTGGGATTATTGCAGGTTTGCCATAATTTATATTCATTGTAGGGTGATTGGGGACAACCGTCACAATGTTATTGTCTGCCTGGGCAATCAAACCCTGTGCAGCATGATTCGCATTTCTGCCCGCATCGGTCTCCTCGCCAAATGCAGCGTCATTTTCACAAAGAATAATCATGCCGGATTTATCCCAAACTACCTTTTTACCCATAGCCTCACCCAAGGCTTTGATCGGCAACATGGTACTACCGTTGATAATCTGCGCCGGCACATCTAATTTAATGTTTCCATTATTGGTTTTCATTCTATCCGAACCAATGGTGATGGAAATGTTTTTGTCTCCCTTCGAAATGGCCGCAGTTTTAGTTGCGTCATCCCATTTTATGGTAGCACCAAGGCCGTCAGCAATAAAGCTCATAGGCACAAGTGCCCCTCCGCCGGCAATCTGAGGCACAACCATAAAATTTTCCCGGTCAATCCGCTTGAATTGGCCATTCACATAACCCGTGTTGTTGCCGACCATTAATACCATCCCACTCTTTAACTGTGCAATATCGGCAGTTGGGTCGTAATCAGCGGGGACGTTTTTCGATTTTTTAGGTTCAAAAGCTGGCTCTTCATCGGGCACTTTTTCACCTTCGATTAAATCATTAAGGTAAATTTCAACATCAGAGATGCTAATGCTTTTAGCTCCCTCGCTTGTCAACTTTGTAATATACACTCTCAAATACCTTGCATTCTGTTTATCAAAATTAAGTCTTACATCCTTAGGCAAAGCACCTCGTGTGATAACCTCTTTCCACGATTTCGCATCGTCTGAAACTTGAATCTGATAAGCGGCAATTCCGGTTATGAAGGATACTATCACTACGCTGTTAAATTCGGTCGGAGCTCCTAAATCAATATACAGCCATCTCGGAACTTCGCTACCTGTAGAAAGCCAACGGCTTCTTTTTTTCCCATCTGTAATAGCTCTTGCAGGATTTTGCACATCAACTTCCTGACTGACATAGACAGTCTTGTTCAGTGCCAAATTCACTTTTGTTACCTTTTCCTTCTTTGCAGCAAGAACTGTCAGACTACTTGTAGAAAAAACGCCCAACAGCAACATCACTGCTATTCCAATACACATTATTCTTCTATTCATAATGAAAGATTTATTGGAATTCATTACATTTATTTTGCGGGAATTACTACGGTGGGTCGTGCCTCCTGAACAATAATGGCTCTATCTCTAAAGACGAGTGTATCCATCACAGAGCATTTGTTGCCGTTTGCGAGTGTATAGGTATAATTCAGATAAATGGCATCATAAGGTTTTCCTCCCCATGATTCTCCTCCGGCTTTAAATGTTCCGGTGCCAGTCGCAGCCAGTGCTGCGCCTGATACAGGTTTAATGGTTACAGCAGTTCCTGCTACCGTTAGACTCATTGTACTGGTGAAGAGGTTTCCCACATAGTTTGAAATTACTTCAGACATTGAGTTTGTATTGAGTGCAACGATCTGGTCACGTTCAACGTAGGTATTACGTATCACCGTTGTAGAAATAACTGTGGTATTGGTTGGGTCTTTCTCGACTATCTCGCACCTGCGAAGCCATTTACCATGATAAGGATTTACATACTTTATTCCAAATAAGGTATAGTCTTTTGGGGTTTGCTGGCTTACCCAATTCGCTACAATATGTCTGTCAGCAGGTGCCGTGATTGCTTTTCCTATAAGTATTGAATCAGCACTGGTTGCAGTTATTTTTAAAGGGATAACATAACTGCCTTTAATTGCTTTCGGATCGGAAAAGAAAGCATCAGTTAACTGGACCTCGATTAACCCCGAGAAACTACCTTTAGGGATGGTTATAACTTCTGTAGGATTTATTGTATAATAACTTGCCGGCAACACTCTGAGTGTATCGTTGGAAGCATTTACAAGATAGTTTTCTACCAATGTATTATCTACTACATAGTCAACAGTCCACGATTTTGAGTTTTCTGCATATAATCCCCCGATAGATACTCCTATATGAAATTTATGCTGTTTGTCGAGCGAATTATCAATAATATCGTTGCCCAACGATAATGTCCGTACAGGGTATTGAAACGGGAAATATACTGCCTGGGAATCATAATCCTTGTAATCAAATTTCATGTTTTCGCATGATGCCAATACAAGGATTGCAAAAATGAATGCTATTAGTTTTTTCATAATTCTATTCTTTATCATTTGTCAATATTTACCACCCGATGTTTTGGATCAAACCCTTTTTGACTTCAGAATCCGGGACCGGGCCATAGATCATATAATCTGAATAAACCCTCGGTTCAACATCCAATGAAGATAAGCCTCCATCGCTTGTACCTTTGACCAATTCCTTAATTTTATTAAGATCATTCCAACGACGGATATCCCAGAAGCGTGAGCCTTCAAATGACAACTCAATTCGCCTTTCGTTGCGTATGAGGGCATCCATATCATATTTTGTTGTTACAAGTGGGAGATAAGAATCTGGGGTAATCCCTGCAGTTGACCTTATTTTTGCTATAACATCTCTTGCTGTAAAACCATTTGAGCCTCCATCAACATCAGGTTCCCATGCCTGGTTTGCTGCCTCAGCATACATTAAGAATGCTTCGGTGTATCGCATCAGGGCATAATAATGTGTCTGACCTGCAATACCCCCCGGTGTACGGTTCACAGTGCTTAACAAATGTTTCTTGAGGTAATATCCTGTTCTTGTGGATGTTTCAATTGCATTAAAACCGTCTTTGGGATCAGATACCGTGTTTATAACAACGTTTTTAAATGATGCAGTATTATATATAACATATTTGGCAAGCCGTGGGTCACGATTAAGGAAGGGAGTTGCCGGCACAAAACCGCTTGAACCATGTCTGATAGGATAACCTTTTATCGTAGGGAATGCATCAACAAAATTCTGACTCGGATTTACCTGGCCTTTTCCATATAATGACGGCGGAAAGTTATTCGCTTCCAGGCTTGAGGAGTTAGTGGACTGGTCTCTTCTCCACAAAATATCAGTATTTGATATGAGCAGGTAATATTCAATCCTGGTAGCTGTTAATTTGGCCAGACCACCCACGCTGGGTAATTTGAGAAGTGCTGCTGCTGCATTTGCTGCATCTGCATATGTAGCAACATTAGTTGCACTAAATGCAGGACTTGCTGCATGCAACAGAAGTTTAGCCTTGAGAAACATTGCAGCCTCTCCATTCATACGGTTTTTGAACCTGGCCCCATAAACTTTGTCGTAATCGGATTTAACAGGGTCCCCGGCGGGTTTGTCAGCATATACTGCCGGAAGATACTTAATAGCAGAATCGAGGTCAGACTTAATCTGTTTAAAGCAATCTGCATAAGTTCCTCTCTTAATATTCTGCCAGTTGTCATTTGCTGTGATATAATCAGCTATAATAGGAAAACCAAGGTAGGTACCATCACCGGTTATTCCAGCGTGTGCCTCAAGCAACTGGTATTCATAAAAAGCTCTCAATCCATAGGCTTCGCCTTTAAGCTTTTTTGCAAATTCCGTATTTTGCCAGGTACTTTCCCATGACCATTCTACCTTGTCAACATACTTTAGAAAAAGGTTAACGTAGGTGATATTCTTGTAAGCGGATGACCATGCTGAAAGGGGATAATTGGTTGCTTTCCATTCACCGGTTGCCATTTCTGTCAGGTTATTGCCCTTAACATTAATGACTGCATTATCGGTTGCAACATCTGTGATATTGAGAGAAGATGGAAGGCCGTTATAAGCATTCAGGAGTATTCCTTCAGCTTTGGCAGGATCTGCCAGAATCTGATCTTCAGACAAATTATTGTCGAATTCAAGTTCCAGAAATTTCTTACACCCGGATGTCATGACAATTAATCCCAGAGCGAGAACAGGTATATATATTTTTTTCATATCTATCATATTTATAATAGTTAAAATTGTGCTTTCAGACCAACTGAGTAGTTTCTCATCTGAGGCTCACTGCCGATATTTAATTGCATCCTGTCTTTATTGGTTGCAATCATTAAAATATCTGATGCCCTGCAGAATATACTTAAACTCTTGGTATAGACCTTCTTACTTATGACTTCAGGTAATGTATAGGTCAGTTGGATAACAGGAATTTCCAATTGATTAGCCCCGTACAACCAGTAACTTGAGTTCCTGAAGTTGTTTGAATTACTTTTTGAGCTCAGCCTGGGATAAGTTGCTGTGGCACGCGTATCAACACCATTCACCGGATCATAGGCCCAGCGACCCATCAGGTATTCGGGATATTTTAATTCGCCAGAGACCCAATAGTAATCATTGTTATATAAACTCGATCTCCCGGTTTGGGCAGTCAGATATGTGAACAGATTTAAGTTCTTATAACTAAGGTTTATTGACAGCACATAATTGTACCGTGCATGTGAAAACCCGATTATTGTCTGGTCATCATCATCAATAAAGCCATCACCGCTGATATCGCGGTACTTAATATCACCGGGAGATACCATCCCGAATTTCTGGACAGAACTGGATGCTATATCCTGATCATCAGCAAAAAGTCCTACAGCTTCCCAACCCCATATTGCATCGGAGGCTTTGCCGGCTTTCTGCCTGTACTCAAGCCCCGGACCGTAATTAAGTTCATCAACTTTTGTAAGGATCGGGTTTATATTAACAATGTTCAAACCAACGTTATATCTGAAGTCACTAATCCTTTTCTCATAGTTTATGCCAAATTCAAAACCCTTGTCAACACTTTCCCCATAATTCTGAAACGGGAGGAATGTAGTGCCGCCAAGGAATTGCATAAATGTATTAGATACCTGGCTGATTTTATTAATTCTTTTGCTGTTGAAGTAATTGAATTCGACAGACAGTGAGTTATTTAACATTGATGCCTCTGCTCCAAGGTTAAGTTCATTTCTTTCTACCCAGGTAAGATCCGAATTACCGATATTGACAATCTGGGTGAGTGAATTTGAATATGCACCATCTGAATAACTGAAGGAACCGCCCTTCTTAAACATATTCTGGTACATGTAATAGGCAGAGGTTGTAAATGCAGCATCAATATCAGTTTTTATATTGCCATAGGTACCTTTAATTTTTAAATAATTTAAGAAGGAAGAACTTTTCAGAAACTCTTCTTCTGAAGCGATCCATGCGAGTCCGAATACCGGGGCAAAACCCCATCTGTTTCCTTTATCGAAGCGTGGTGAGCCAACAAGTGATCCGCTAAATTCAGCTACATACTTATTTCTTAACATATAATTAATACGTATCCCGGCATTAGCATGTTTATCGCTGTAGTTAAAATTGTTCTCCTTATAGGAATCAATTTTCATCATAGCTACAACATCCAATGCATTTATATCATTAATTGTATTCTGGTAGCTTAAAATATTCGACCAGCCGTAAATCCTGTAAAAGAAAGTATTCTGAGTGCCCTGGCTGCCAACGAAATTATCAATCCCTATCTTATTTATGCTTATGCTGTCTTCAGATGTAAAAGTTGGCTCATAAACAGCATATCCATTCTTCTGATAGGTCTCAAACGTATTATGATTATCGTAGGTTACATAGGTTTTATATTTCAGCTTTGGTATAATAAAACCAAGGTCGAAGTTGAGCCCCATGTTAAGCTGAGTGATTCTTTTCATCCCGTTTATATAACCTCCAAAGTTCATATCGCCATAAAGGTTTTGTGTATATATCGAATTCCCTCCAGGGATATAATCATTATTGATTTTCGTGGCTGTTGTAACAAGGGCTGCGTTTGCTGCGATAATTCGGTTTACAGGTAAAAGCGGCGTGAAATCATTCGGGCGCAATGTTGAAGCCAGGCCCCAGAAATCGCCGCTTTTATAATTAGGGCTGTGATAGAAATTAATAAGAGAGACTGCATCAATATTTGCACTGATATATTTGTTTAATTTAATATCGATATTAGCCCTTATGTTCAACCGGTTATCATTCTCTTTTGCACCTTCACCCATATTAAGCAGGCTACCACTTCTATTATAACCTAAATTCAGGTAGTAACGATTATTGGAATCTCCGCCTGAAAATTCAGTAATCACCTTTTCAAAAGGCTTATAAGACTTTAGGAATTCCGATGTATAGAAATCCTGATTTGGATATTTATATGGATCAATACCACTGCGACTGTTATCGATAGTGGCCTGGTCGTATTTTGCAGACAGCCCGTCATTTGTCAGCGCTTCATTAAAGAGCTCCATATAATTGGCACTGTTAAGGAATTTTGGCATACTTATCGGGTCACTGATACCTGTTTCAGCATTTACTGTTATCCGGCGTTTGTTTGCCTCTCCGCGCTTTGTTGTGATAAGAATAATACCCACTTCAGCTTCTGACCCATAAAGAGCTTTTGAAGTGGCATCCTTAAGGATCGATACCTCAGCAATTTCCTGAAGATTAAGCATATCGCTATAGGTTTCAAGGGTATTGCTGCCACCTCGTTTTATACCGTCAACAATTACTGTATAACCGATTCCCCTGATATCTTTGCCTCCGAATAACCCAGGGGCGCGGGAGGCTAATGCACTGGAAAAGCTTTGAGTTGCATCAAATTCTTCAATATCTTCAGGACGGATTGTGCTTATTGCACCAACAATCTGTCGTTTTTTTAAACTTCCAAAGGGTACCTTGACAACATCACTTTCACTCATCTGAAAGGGCATTTTCTCAAGTGCGATATTTTTTGGAACCAAAGCTACAGGAATGAAAGATGTTTTGTATCCTTTGGCTTCAATAGTAAGTACGGCATCCGTGGAGCATTTAATTGTAAATGCACCGGTCTTATCGGTTTTTGCGTAGTATCGTCCTTCCTGTGTGTTGATAACGGCACCGGAAACCGGATTCCCATTGTCATTTTGCACAATTGCCTGCACATCAATCAGAGTAGTCTTTTGCGCTTCCAGGGTATCGACCTGAAAGAGGACAAAGGATAAAATTAAGATTATCTGTTTTAAATATTTCATTATGGCTAAGTTTTAGAAATTATTGACTATTCCCATCCCGGATTTTGCTTAAAATCTTTATATAAATAAATATCGCTAGGCTTAAACGGAAGCAGGTAATGTTTTGGGTTTTCAAAAATCCTGTCCATAATCACAAAGGATCTGAAACCGGTATGTGTTTTGGAGAATGCCAGGCCAAGAGCCTGTTTATATTCAGGCCCATGGGCAACATACCATCTGCGGATATCGTACCAACGATGCCCCTCAAATGCAAGCTCAATGCTGCGTTCATTACGGATCCTTTCCCTGAATGCCTCCTTCGAAGCGGTGTACATTGCATTTACATCAGGTAGTGAAACCGCACCATAGGTCTGAAGTTCAAAGGGAAATGTAATGTTTTCAGCTACAGGTAGTTTAACCCTTTTTCTAATGGTATTGACTGCATCAAGAGCCGTCATTGAAGATCCGGAAAGCGTACCATTTGGTCCACTGATCTCATTAATGGCTTCGGCATAGGTCAGGTACATTTCAGGTAAACGTATATAAGGTACATTCAACCGGTAGCTGCTCCAGTTTTTATCATCACCATTAACACCAAAACAGGTATATTTCCTGATCAGAAATCCAGATAAGGAACCACCCGGATTTGGAGCCATATCCAGCCCTGCACCCCCACCGACACCTCCTTCTGAGAAAAGTTCGATTCTCATAGGAGTTGCTTTGTTCGACCATTTCACGCCATCGATAAGAATGGTTTTAAGAAAACGCGGGTCGCGGTTGACCCAGGGATTAGCAGTATTATATGCGGGGTCATCACTTATTGCCAATCCATTTGCTGTTTCGTACAGGTTAACGAAATTCAGGGTAGGTGAAGTAACAATCCCATTTGCGCTGGTGCCTGCAACTGTCCTCTTGCTCAAATGAACACGGCCAATATAGTTATCGACCCAGGTTTTACCGGTACTTAGGGTGCTAATTTTTGAAAAAATAATCTCTTTGGTCCAGATAAATTTATTACCACTGTTATCATTTCTTGCAAAATTATAGTGGTATTCATTCCATGGAACCAACTCATACCTGTTGCTGTTAATTACAGCAGAGGCTGCCCTTGCAGCGGAGTCGCATAATGCGGGATTATACTTATTCGCGGTACCATTCTTTAATCCTTCTATCCATGGGCTTGCTGCATAGAGATAGGTTCTTGCCTTCATAGCCAGTGCCACGCCTTTTGTAATGCGCCCCCAGTTTTTGCCGGGAGCGGCTTGTCCCTGAACAGTTTCATCCCAGTCCCACGGAAGATATTTTGCAGCTTTGTCAAAATCTGCTGCACATTTCACGAATGTTTCCTCCATGGATAACCGTGGTAACTTCATATTATCATCTGGCTCAAGCAGTTTGTCAATATATGGTACCCCTCCCCATGAGCGTGCAATTTCGAAATGACACCATGCCCTGAAGAAATACATCTGTCCCAATAACAGGTTCTTTTCTTCATCTGTGGCTGAAACCAGCTTGTCAAAATTAGCAATACCCTGGTTTGCTCTATAGATTGTTAACCAGCCTTTTGTCCAAAAACCGATACTACCCCACGGATTATAGACGGTATTCCATACAAAATTGTAATTTCCCAATGCAAAAGCGGCACCCGCCTGCTTTCCAGGTGTATTACTGTAACAATCATCACCGCCATCAATAGTTGATGCACCTGTAAACATATAAGGTATCAAACCGTCATACAGCATATCTACAAACCCCTGGAAACTGTAATAAGTTCCGAAAATACTTTCATCTGTAATGTCTGAAGCAGGAGTTCTTTCGAGATATTTTTCGCACGAGGTTAAAAACAATATCCCCGCCAATAATATTTTCAGTATTGAATTTTTCATTTTCATAATATTTGCCATTTTCTTGAAAACAATCATTGATAGTTATCAGAATGAGATATTCATTCCAAAATTGATCCTTTTAGTCAGCGGATATTTTACAGAGCTCGTCCCACGTATTCCTCCTCTTTCACGGTCTTCATTCAGATGTGACCATAAAAACAGATTATTACCATTCACGTAGAGCCGTGCATTGTTAATCCCCATTTTTTTGAGAGTACCACCTGTAAAAGTATAGGCTATTTCCGCTGTTTTTAATCGCCACAATGTTCCATCCACCTCACTATACTGGCCATTTCCTCCTGTGCCGGACATGTTCCAATTAGGACGATGGTAAGTTGCAGTACTTTCTCTCCCGGGAATCCAGGCATTATCGAGTACAATACGGTCAATACTCTGATTCAAATATTGTCCCCACATTGTCAAAGATTCATCGAGAGTACTGTTACGTGTACTGTAAAAATGGGCCATTACACTAAATCCCTTATAATCTGCCCCGAGTGTGTAATTATTAGCTATCTGCGGATGATCGGCATAACCATAAGGGACAACATCTTTTTCATCAATAATGCCATTTGAGTTGTAATCAATAAACCTGTAATCTCCCACTAAACTCGTATTATTAACCTGGTTCATCACACCGGTGTACATTTCATCCCAACTTTTAATAAGACCAGAGTAAGGAGTTACTCTAACCTGGCCGATAGGGAAACCTGCTTCTTTCATGTAATCGGGTGCCAACTCCGGGTCTTCCATATATATTATTTCATCTTTCACATAAGAAAGGCTTAAATTGGCATAATACCTTAATCCAAAGTCTGTTGTCTTGTTAAAACCTGCTTCAAGTTCAAATCCATGGTTTTTAGTCTCACCAATGTTCGCTGCAATAGGATTAGCTCCAAACCATGGAACTATGTTTCTCTGGGAGGCCGACATAAAAATATCTTTTCTGTGTTCCCAGAAATAGTCAAAGTTTAAGGTAATTATGTTTTTAAAGAAAGCTGTTTCGATAGCAAAATCATTTTTTACGGCCGTTTCCCATCGTATACTTGGGTTTCCAATATTTGTTTCGGATACCATTATGTAAGGTGAATTTGATGGGTTAATATTTCCGAATGGTGCGTACTTTCCATAGGCCCAGCTTGATACATACAACCATCTTGCGTTCCCTGCATTATCATTGCCTACAGTTCCGGTTGAGAATCTGAATTTCATTTTGTTCATGAATCTGACATTCTTTTTAAAGAATTCTTCATTACCCAGATTCCATCCGAGTGCATAGGATGGGAAAAAACCAAATTTGTAGCCGGGACCAAACTGCTCCGAACCATTGTATCCGATATTTGTTTCCAAAAGGTAACGGTTATCATAATCGTAAGACACACGACCGGCCCACTCTTCACGGTAATAAGTAAAGTCGTTTCCGGATGTCCTTTGCTGACGTTTGAAATTTATCAATCCTCCAACTAAGTGCTTGCCAAATTTCCGGTTATAGTTCAATAAGGCCTGGTACATTAAATTTCTTGAACCTGCAGCCGAAGTATTTTCTGCTGTAATTGTGGAAATGATAGGCTCATAATTGAATCCATTTGTCAAATCAGTATATTCCTTCGGATATGTGATCTCAACCAGGCCGGTGTAAGGATCAATATATTTAAGCTCTCTGGCATTTCCGCTCTGTCCAGGCCCGCTTGTTTCATATACACTCTGAAACGATCCGATGGCCTTAAATGAAAGTCCTTCTGTTATATTATCAAGTTTCTGATTTACTGTGAATATTGTATTGATGTTATTGGTTGTTGTGGCATCCATCCCATGGAAGTTAAAAGCATAGACCGAATTCATTTCTTTTTCATCAAGGCCGCTACTCCATCCAAAAGTCCCATCTTCATATCTTACCGGGTACAGGTCAGGCGCTTTACCGTAAGGACCGCCCCATGCATTACCACTGCTGGCTGAAAAAGAATTAATTTTTCCCTGTGATCCGTCGATGTCCACACTTAAGGTGGTTGTTTTAGTTGGATGAAAATCGAGGTTGGTACGAAAATTCAACCTTTTGAAATTGTTTTCAGGAAGGTATCCCTGGCCAAAATCCTGTATCTTAATTATATCGCCATCATGCAGATAAGAAACAGCCGCGAAATATTTTACAAAATCTGTTCCTCCCGAAACCTCCAGGTTATATTTTTGAGACCATGTTAAATCACGTACGGTTTCTTTTTGCCAGTTTACATCGGGGAAAAGGTAAGGCATATCCTGATTTTTGAAATGCATCAATATTTCATATGGGGTATAATCGGCCCATGAAAATTCATTGGCAGGTGTCTGAATTTCAATAGCTTCGTTTCTCATCCAACGGCTTTCATAAGAATTTGCGTACGTTGGCATCTTGGAAATCATCTTTAAGGTAGAACAGGCTCCGAACTTAAAAACAGCTTTACCTGTTTTCCCTCGTTTAGTAGTAATCAGAATTACACCATTTGCCCCCCTGACACCAAATACTGCGGTTGCGGAGGCATCTTTAAGAACTGAAATATTATCCACTTCATTCACATCAAGATCGTCCATATCTCTTTCCAGCCCGTCAACCAGGATAAGAGGAGAGGAATTATTCCATGACGATTTACCGCGAATGAGAATTTCAGCCTGGTCTTTTCCTGGTTTACCAAGAGAATTCATAGTCACAAGACCGGGAACCAAACCGGTAAGAGCACTAGAAATGTTAGTTAAACCACCGGCTTTAACAAGATCAGAACCTTTAGCAGTTGAAATGGCTCCTACAACACTCTCCTTCTTTTGTACGCCATAACCAACTACAACTACTTCCTCCAGAGTTAAGGTTGCCTCTTTCATTACAATATCAATCTTGGTTTGACCATTTAATGGAACTTCCTGAGTTGTCATCCCGATAAAAGAAAAGACAAGTGTGGCATTCCCTGATGAAACATTAATGGAATATTTTCCATCCGGGTCAGAAAGTACTCCATTAGTTGTATTTTTTTCAACGATGTTGACCCCAGGCAAAGGATTACCCTGTCGGTCTGTGACAAAACCTGTTACAGGAATTTTTTGGAGATTATCTTCAGCAGCTAATGAAACATCTTCCTGAATTTCAGATTGATTCTTCAGAGAAATCACAATCTGACGGTCAATAACAGTGTAAGTGTTATTTGTAGATGCGAACATTTCATCCAGTATCATTTCAATGGACTGCTTTTTCACATTTAAGCTTACTTTCCGGTTAACATCGAGAATGTTATCGTAATAGACAAAAATAAACTCACTGGATTTTTCAATTTTGTCCATAACTTCCTTTATTGTTGCATCCTCTAACTTCAATGACAACCTGGCGCTCTGACCATAAGAATCGAGGACGCTGGCGTTTAATGACATAATTAGGGAAAACGAAAGGATTGTGGCGAGCTTCATGGTTAGTAGAAGTTTTTTAAATTTCCCTGGAAACGGGATACAAAACCTGTTTTTTTTCATAAATTTGTGAAGTTTTAATTAGTTGTTTGGTTTACATGAGCATTGATTAAAACCAAAGCCGGACAATATGGCGATATTGTTCGGCTCTTTTAATTAATATGTTAGTCCATAATATTTTATCATTTAAGCTATTTTCCTGAAATACATATTGTATCATTTTCAACTTCTATTTTCACAGGGGCTGTTGTAGCAATAACCTGTAGCACCTGATTAAGATTATCCTTCAAATCAAGTTTCCCTGACAAACGATATAATTTTGCACTTTCGGTAATTATGATTTCCTGATCATAATATCTTTCAAGTTTTTCTGCCAGGCTGCCAATTTCTTCGCTGTTGCATAATAACCATCCATCCTTCCAGCTGATATAATCATCAACATTTACATCTGTCACATTGGTTTTTTGTGTTTCGTTGTCGTAGGAAATCATCTGGTTTGGCATTAGAATTACGTCAGAATTATTATGTGCTCTTGCAAGTACTTTGCCTTTTACAAGAATCACTTTTGTAGTTGCATCTTCCGGATAGGCGCTGATATTAAAACTGGTACCAAGTACCTTTACATCCATCTGATCCGTTTTAACAATAAAGGGTCGTGATTCTTCGTGTGCCACTTCAAGATAACCTTCGCCTTTAATATAGATTTCACGTTTTTTATCGGAAAACACAACCGGGTATACTGCACTGCTTCCGGAGTTCAACCATAGTATAGTACCGTCCGTGAAGGTTAAATTTGCACGTTTACCTCTCGGAACTACAATAGAATTAAGCAACTCAGGTCCGGATTTACCTGCGTTTGCTTCCTGCTGAATAGACTTTTCTGAATTAATTGACAACTTGCCGTTAGCATTGTACTTAATTTCTGATTCTGTTTCAGAAATTTTTAGTTTTGTCTGATCGGCCAGAATGAGTTCAACATCCTGTTGTTTTACCATAGGAACAGTTAATATCTGCGAATAATCCACCACCTTATAACTTTTATGACTTTGAGTTTGTATCCACCAGATACTTACCACAAAAAATAATATGCCTGCAGCTGCAATTGGATACCACAAGCGCCAATACCTTTTTTTTCTGTTGTTAATAGTTTTTCTGATACTGCTCCATAAGGAATCAATTTCTACTTCCGATAAACCTTTTTCAACCGGGTTCATAGACATAATGATCAACTTAGCACTTTCAATTTCTTTGCGCTTGTCAGGATTTTTGCTAATGAAATCTTTCCAGAACACCTGTGATTTTTCCGATGGCCGGTTAACCCATTCAATGAAATATTTATCTTCAACAAAATCTACAGATGTAAAATCTAAATAATCTTTCATACTTGTATTAAGTTAAGTTTTATTTTTTTGTACTCATTTTTTTGCAATTTTTTATAAAAAATTCAATTCCCGCCTATAATACACATATATGCAACATATTACAATAATATATTACTCTCATAATAATGCCATAAACCATGGTTTTACAGAAGGATAAGCAGGAAGAAAGATGAACAGACAATAATTTTGCGAAGTTTTTCAATAGCCCTGTGAACAAGATTTCTGACACTCTGATAATTGAGGTTCATAATCTGGCACATTTCTTCATATCTTAATTCACTGACAAACCTGAGATAAATTGCCTCCTTTTGCCGTGGAGAAAGCATTTTCAATGCTTTATTCAGTTTATTTATCTTTCCCGGGTCAGTCTCAAAATCTGGAATCTCATTCTCAGAGGAATAAATTGATAAGAATGGAAGTATTTCATCCGGAAATGATTGAATCAGATTATTTTTATGAAGTGAACAGATTATTTTTCGTTTCAGGGCTACAAAAAGGTAAAGTTTGATATTATTTGTTTCGCCAAGGTTATGCCTGTGAGTAAAAATATCCACAAAGACTTCCTGAATGCAGTCGAGAACAAAATTTTTGTCGTTTGTAAATTTTGAACCATAATGATAAAGTGGCTTTACATATGTTCTGTAAATGTTTTCAAAAGATTTTTCATCCCCGGAACGAAAATTGTTCCAAAGTAATGTATCTGAAGTTATCTCATATTTCGGATTATCCTCATCCATTTTATCATTGAATCGGTTAACAAGATTAAAGGTAGTTATATACCTGCTAAAATAGGAAAATTATAGATCACCCGGCTATAGATTGAGTAAAAATCCAAGGTCAACGCACGAAGAAATAAAAAACTGATAGTCTTTATTTGCTATTTATAAAATCCTTATTGTTTTGAACCAATGGTCTCGCGAAGCTCAAGCCGGCCGGCATTGCGAGACCAGAAACTGCGGCTAAGCCTAATGTCCTGAGAAATTGTTTTCGTGTTTGCTGAAAACTTCTGACTGTTCCTCCTTTAGCTTTTTGATAACTATTACCTCGATTTGTTAGTTTCATTTCTAATTAATTATAGGGATGAATATTATCTTACTTGTAACAAGTTGAACTGGTCCCAATAGTCCGGCTTCCTGCAATGGAGAATCTTTACTAAAGTGCCTCCATGTGGAAAATAGAATTCTTTCGCTCCCGGGTTTTGGTTCCCCATTTTGAAACCAGGATGGGATGCTTGTTATGCCCAAAGAGCCGCCAAAGGTTGCTTTTAATATCTTAACATATTCATAATCGGATGGATATTGCTCATCCCCAATGAGTCGATTTACCCAGGAGTTACTCACAATAACTTCCAAAGTATTTTTACCGGCTTTGAGTGTTTTTTTCACCTCCAGTCTATACGGTGGCTTCCAAAGTATTCCAATTTGTTTCTCATTAATTTTTACAGTAGCTACATTTGCCACCTCCCCCAGATCGAGGTAAATATTCTTATCTAACGAGAGCATACTTTGCGACACTTCCACTACTTTGGTGTAGTTTGCTGCTCCGGAGTAATATTTTATGCCCTCCACTTCACTTTGTGTCCACGACATTAGCTCGTTGAAGACGATAGATTTTGGTGCTCGCATTTTTTCGTCAAAGCTCACCGTCCATGCCCCCGTAACTTTTAAAGGTTGATCCACGCCATCAATCTTGAACTCAAGAGCTTCATTTGAACTACCAAATGGATCAACCGTTACAGTATTGGCTATTTCAAAACTTTCTACAATGGTCAGTGGAGAAGACTCTCCAGGGGTAACAATAATATTAAAATCAATTTCTTCCAGTGTGTCCCCAATTCCAAATACTTTAAGAATATCACCGTCCTGGCAAATAGTTTGGTTTGAAAACGCAAGATCAACATACTGCCAGGCCACTCCTTGTCCAAAAGTTATTAAACTGCTAATTAAATCCTCCTTCCGCGTATCGGAAGGAACAGTAATTTCCGACTTACTTTTGTCAATAATTACTAAGGCAGAAGATATTTCAATATGAAAATTACCGTGATTGCCAACAGTAGCAAACATATCATCATCATGAGGAACAGGGATCCACTCAGAGGTTTCAGCATCGGCACCTCTTGCCTGGTTCCAGTTTGTATTACCCTTTTTAACAGTAGCCTTTCTGAATAAAGTATGTGTAAGAGTTGCACCTTCGATGCCTGCCACTGACAAGGGGGCAACAAATACGTCATAATTATTAACAGCATCAATTAGAACCGAATCTCCGTTATCCAAGTGATAAAATAACCCGCTTGAGCGTTTTCCTCCTCCATAAGTTATAATTTTCTCAAAACTATCGATACTGTCTTTCCCCCACATTTCTTTTTCAGGATCGAAAAGGAAAGTAGTAGCCCCTGCTTCCAGTTTATGGACAATTAAATCTGCCATGGGAATCATCCTGGTTTCATGCATGGGGATACCATCGATGCCAGGAGAATCATATACCGGCATTATCACATAGGAATCACCTGGAGAAAGTTTGCCCGATAATCTTATAGTCGGATCTCCAATTCTATAAGGTAAAAGGTAACCTTTCAACCCTGTAACAAGTGTAAATTTTGAGAGATCAAGTGTATCGCTGCCAACATTGGTCAACTCCATATAAGCAGTAAAACTATTTTCAGCTTTCCATTCAGTGAATATGAGGCTTCTTATCGTGTCTTCCTGAGCCTGCACAGCAAAGGAAAGCAGATAAAGAGGAACTAATATCAGTATTAGTTTTTTTCTCATATTAATTTCATAGTTTAACAATTTGGGCTTATTAGTAGTTTAATATTTTGATCCGTCACTAATTATTCAGGAGATTCCATGTTGCTGCGTTACTTCTAATTCATTAATTATCAATTAAATACTTTTTTTACAATCTTATATTTCATTTTTTTACATTACTGACCGACTAAAAGTATGAGATTCTTCGCTTCGCTCAGAATGACAAGCGTTTAGTGAGTTAGAGAGTCGAGGGGGGTGGTTGGAGGCACAGCCTCCAACCACCCCCCTCTTAAAAACACAAGTATCTGTCATTCTGAGCGAAACGAAGTGATGCGAAGAATCTCCTTCTAATTTCATATATTATCCGTTTAATAGTGATTTTTTTATATTGTATGTTTCTACGTTTATTTGATTTTCTGCCGGTTCTTTTCAAACAACTTTATAATTTAATTCTCGTAATGGTTTTTCTTTGACCAACTGCAACCTGAATATTAAATAATACTCCATTTTGCAGCTTTGGAAGATTATATTCTTTGCGGAAGCTTTCTCCGGAAGCGATTTCATTAGCCACGTAAACCAATTTATATTCTTTGTCATATACCTCAACAGAGATACTATCGCCTGTTTTGATCTTATTAAGATCAAGGCTGAAAGAACCGGTTCCTTTACTGTGCATGACCTGTATCTGCTCATCTCCTCCCTTGTATGAGATATTGGAAGTTTTAGCAGAATCCCCTTGAAGATATGCAGTTAACCTGGACATCTGGTTTATCTGATCCGGCGAAAAATACGAACCTTGATATGGCGTTTGATATGCCTCGGTACCAAACGTTATCATTCCGCCGTTTTTCAGGCTTTCCCTTACCCAGGGAAACAAAACTTCATCAGTATTTCTCAACGGTGAAATAGGCGAATCTGTATCCATGTGAGCATTTCCACTTCTCTGGAGTTTTGGCCCTCCCTGGCTTTTCAAGCCTTTACCAATGCCCCACACACCGGGGCCATATTCCCACATCGCATCGCCGTAAGTCCAGAATGGTGCTTTCATAACTTCATCCGGTGGGCCATAACCTTCTTTAAGCGTAAATTCCTGCCAGGGATCGGTTAACGTCAGTTCACTCCAGTTCGCTCCAGCTGCATGATCCTCCAATACCTGGCCTGTCTTGGTTGCCACTAATATAGGTTTGCAATTAATGCGCGGATATGACTTGCGATTGTTGTGTCCCCCATCAAACTGATATCCGGCGACCTTGTCACCATAGTGATTACCGATGCCATTCAAAACTTTTGTAATCTGGTACATCCACTGGCGGGCACATTCAGCATCTCCCCCGCCAAAATCTCCGCGGCCAAGTAAAAGGGTAAGCTTAATGCCTTCCGCGTTAAGCGCATCAGCAAGGTCCATGTAAAAATCACGGTTGGTTTCTGTCCAGGTTAAGGGTGTGGCACCGGGCCTGAGATCTTCAACAGCCTGAACAGTACCTGCAAATGGATATGGAAGTGCACGGAAATTGACGAACTGACCACCCATTGTTTTTACATCTCTGACAAAACCGGTGATGTCCCAATCCCTGGCATTTTCTTTCCACGGCACCATTGGACCAAAACGTGGCATTACCTTATTCCTGTGGTTCGCTACCATAAAACCCCGTTTGCCATACCACCATTCCATATTGGCGCGTAGAGAATCGGCTTCGGCAGCTTCTGCCTGAACCAGCGGTTTGGCACTGAGGTTCACAAGCTCTATCAGTTCAAGATACATATACCTGCCTCCTAACTTTGTAGCTGCTACAGTTATGTAATTGAAACCGGTAGCAAGGTGGAGGGTGCCCTGTGTATTCTCATCCAGGATCAGCCTTTGGAAATTTTTTGAATCTCCCGAGTGGGTTTGCGGGAGTGTTACAGTGAATGAATTTTCTACCGGCTTACTGACCGGCCTGGCGGATATCTTAACCTGGGTTCCTGCTACGGGATTATCAACACAAAGCGCAACAATATAATCATCAGGGTCACAAACGTAAACCTGGTAAGTGATTTGACCCGTTCCGTTGAAGATAAAGTAATCGGGCCCTGCCTCTGGTTTTGTATAAATGTTGGAAGAGTAGCACGCAACCGGTGTACCGGATTCCCTCGCTCCGGTATACAAACCGGTAACACGGGTTGGACTTACCACGTATGGTACTTTTTTATAGGGAACTGTGGTTGGGCCATCTAAATCTCCGGTCTGCCAGAGAGGCTGGAAATTATCCTGGGTATCGTCGCACTCACTGCAGAATCTTGTCCATGTTATGCTGTCAATCACTACCGGAGCACTGCCGCTGCCTGAACTTATCAGCAGTCCACCCCCCCGCAACTTATCAATAGGAATGTAACCGTATCCATCCTCGTTTGGAATGTTTATCGGGAACTCATCGCTATTGGAAAGTGAATCGAGCAGGTCGGATTCATTTGTACTGACAGGCTCCCACCACAAATCTTCTACATTAAAATGATTTGATCCCTGGCTGAGCGAAACCTGTGAAGAAATAATCCAGCGGTATGTCAACTTATGGCCTTGGGGTTGCTCACACAAAAGGAGCCTGATTTTCAAATCCCGGGGAACAGAAGTAGCAACAATTACAATATCGTGAGCCGGAACAAATCTCGAAGTTGAAGTAGTATAGGCATAAGAACCGGCAACCGCGGCTTCAGCACTGAACCGCAATTTGCCGTCAGAGCTGATGTCGACATTACCCAAAGTACCCGCGTTGTAGGCTCCCCACTTCAATCCTGATCGTGTCGTCTGAACGGCTTCGTTTGAACTCCCGCTAATGTCAAGAGTCACAGTATTGGTTATTTCGAAACTTTCTGCAATAGTAAGTAAAGAATGTGGTCCATTCAAATCGCTTTGAGCCTGAGCAAAAAAAGTAAACAAACAGGCTGAAAATAATAGTAATAATTTTATCCTCATTTGAGTCTTAATTAACCTATATAAATGAAACAACTCTTACAGACAATATCTTCAAAATGCTATTCCTGTTGTTCATATTTTATCATTACTGACCGACTAAAAGTATGAGATTCTTCGCTTCGCTCAGAATGACAAGCGTTAAGTGAGTTAGAGAGTCGAGGGGGGTGGTTGGAGGCTGTGCCTCCAACCACCCCCCTCTTAAAAACACAAGTATCTGTCATTCTGAGCGAAACGAAGTGATGCGAAGAATCTCCTTCTAATTTCATATATTATCCGTTTAATAGTGATATTTTATATTAAATTCAAAAATAATCACATGTCCTGATTCACTTATTTCAGATACAAATTATTATCTTTGGTTTATCTACAAAAACATTTAGCAAGTTAGAGTAGAATTGTATACGAAAAAATGTACAATTGTATCAATTTTGTGTACTATTTAAATATTTGTTATTTGGTTCCGGTCTAAAAAAATGTCTTTTTTACTAATTATCAATCAGTTAAGTTATA
>Ga0307376_10001557_pt1 | contig 24349 bp, 33 predicted proteins | sample TR2MG_FD_202536 | JGI IMG/M metagenome (GOLD analysis project Ga0307376, IMG submission 202536) | Soil microbial communities from Risofladan, Vaasa, Finland - TR-2 | ecosystem: Environmental > Terrestrial > Soil > Coastal area > Acid sulfate soil | place: Finland: Risofladan, Vaasa | collected...
GTCTAGGACTTGTATCGTAGGTGATGGAGCAAACTGGTCCTCCTGATCTATTTCCTGTGGCGTTGGCTGTGGCTCTGGATAAACCTCGCTTCCGGTAACAAACTGTAGTGCCTCTGACGTTGCCAGAGACTCTAACGTGTCACTCTTTACGCAGTCTTCAGACTGATCTGCCCCTACTATTATGAAGGTATATGCCGTGTCGGTGTCTAGGACTTTCCCCGGCACAAACGTAACCTTCCTTTCAGAACTATCGTATTGCGTCGTGCCTTCAATCTGACTATAATCTGTAGACCTATACATGAGAAATGTGTTTGGATTAACACTTGACTCAAGAATAGCCACATCAAAGTATACATATATCAACTGATTTATGTAAACATTTGTCTGATTATTTAACGGAAATGTCGACGTAATATTTGGGGCAGCCATATTTTATCCTTTTATACTATATTTATTTGGATTTTTTCTTTTTCCTCTTCTATTATGGAGGATATGCCGCTCATGCTACCTAATATCTCTTCTATTTTCTCAGTAACAGTCTTTCTGTTTTTTCCATTCTGTTCTAATAGTAATAGTTTTTCTAGCCTAGCAACTGGGGCATCGTCCCCTCTTCCTGGGGTCTTAGCTATTTCCTCTAGAAAAGGTATCATTTTCTTAACTCCCTTTTCTAGCAATCCCTTGTCGTCCTCTTTATACTTAACCTCTGGCGCCGGTTCCTGTGCCCACCCCAAAAAGAGGTGTCCAGTTTCTATCGAACGCTTTATTATTTCTAAATTTCTCTCAGAAATATTGTCAGGTATTATTGCAGTCTCTTCGATATCTGCCCTTAGGTTTATTCCACTTGGGCCCTGAAAGTAGTAATTTCTTATTGCCTTATTGAGGCTTACTCGAGTACCTCGCTTTATTTCCATTTCATTCCTCCTAAGATCGGTGGTGGGGGGATTGCTCCCCCCGCTCACCAGTTATTTCGTATAAGTTACACTCCGTTCTGATTGATCGTTGGTAGAGCGCCAGAACCAGCCTGCCATATAAGTTTATCATCAAGGTCGTATGCACGAACTATGTTGATATTCTTGGCCACAGCTACTGCCTGACCCTCGTTCAGGATCCCAAGACCGTACCTTTCACGGAACTTGATCGAACGTATATCCCTGTTAGGATCGTCCCATTCCTCGGTCGTGATGTCCTCATCAAGTACGAGTATACCAAGTTCATTGGTATCAACCATCATGATGTCGGTCTTCGCCGGGGTGGAGCCCACTGCAGATGTATATGAGCAGAACGGGCTAACGATTATCCTAAGAGGCGCAGGGAACAGATTTGGAACATTGGCATACGTGGTGGCTATGTTTGGAGCCCCCGCGCTTGGACCAACGTTATTTCCGCCCTGGTACCACTGTCTAGCCAAACCAGGCTGACCCTGGAGTGGGCTAAATATCGGACCGCCATTTGCGAACCCGAAGGCCCTCAAAATTGGATCCCTTGCGAACACGAGCCAACCAAGCGGGCTCATGAGCAGTGCGTTCGGTATGAAACCTTTTTCAACTATCTTCGAGTACATAACGAGAAGATCGTCGAGTGTAATAGTACCATTACCTGTTCCGTCCGAAGCCCTACCGGATGTTTGCCTATTGGCTACGTTATTGTCGAACACGGTGACACCTTCATTGAGAATCATGTTGAATATTTTCGTCTCTTTGTGTCTTGCCATTGCGCGACCGGCTGCACGAATGTGCATACCCATAACGTCATACTGTGAATACCTGAGCATTTCGTCGGTAATTCTCACCTTAACACCAGATTTCCCGATGAACGCTGTAACCGTACCAGCGACTTCGAGCTTTCTTTCTGGGTATTCTCCGCCTTCCGGAATATCTTCGGCAGTGAATGCGCCAGCAGCTGGAAATGTAATTTGCTGACCAGCAGAAAATCTGATTGTCTGGAGAAGACTTGTACCAACGAGAAGCGGCTCTATAGCTTCTTTAACGATGTTTGAAATAACTTTCGGTATCAAGATCGACGCGTCCGGTGTAGAAAGAGCATCACACAGGTCACCATAGGTGATCTTCTGATCTTTCTTTGTCGGATCGAACTGATCTTCTACGTTTTCAAAACCGTTATTCGACCATACTTTGTAGGCATTCTCGTATTTGTCCTGCAGGGTAGGATCGGAAAATACTTTTCGAGTAATTGGAGCAGAATTTTTCTTCTCCATTTTCTCTGAGACTTTAACCATAACCTGGTCAATCATCTCGTCAGTTACTTCCATCTTACCTACCTTGTTCTTGTCTTCCATCGATTGTTCCTCCTTTTTCTAGAACTATGAATGATAGCTAAACCTTATGCTACCATCAATTGAATCAACAACTTCTCAGCATACGGAGTGTCATTTGTATAATCATACAAGTGGCTCGGTACACCCTGTGTAGCAGACCCGGAAAGACCGAGACCTGGTACTGTCTGAACCTTATCCAGGTGATCAACCGCAGTTACGGTCGCTCTCTGAATACAACGTCCAACTATCTGGGAAACGTCTGAAGCACCGTCTACCCACTTGATGAACTTACCGGCAGTGTTCGACTGAACAAGGTCACCGGCAACAATTATACCACTAGCATCCGCAGCGGCATGCACAGGAACCTCTATGAGATAATCACAGAGTATGGCAACTTTATCCTGTATCTGGTAGTTCAAGTACTTTGTGGCACCGGCCGAACCAAAACCAGCATTGAGATTCTGGTAGTAGTCGTATGGAGCAACACCCACAGGCCTGTTGCCTGCTATTGCAGCGCTTGAAGTACCGGCGGCTGAAACGTACGTATCGTGCCCAGCATCATCTATGTCAACCGTAATACCTACGTCATTGGTGTCATATGTGATGGTTTGTGGCTGGAACCCGTTACAAGGAACGAGGTAACCACTTGGGTCAACGGAAACGATTGTGCCGGCTTCAATAACTACCCAGTCTTCCAGGTACTTATCTTCTCTAATAACATGAAGATACTGTGCGGGTTTAAGCTCCAGTGCAGGCCTTTCACCTTTTGAGATTTCAAGCAGCCCTTGTGTTCTTTCATAGCCGCGAGGAATCCTGTTTACATTCTGGTTAGCTGATCTATCTTGAGCCATTATTAATCCTCCTTTTTAATTAACCTAATAAAACTCTCTTATTCTGCGTCTTTCTTGGCGTTGAATAGTCTATCGAGAGTTTCAATCTTAGTTTCTTTCTTTGTCTTTATCTTATCTGTTTTAACTCCACTGTCTTCGTGTTCTACGCCTGGATTGCTAACTTGTACAGACGCTTTGATGGCTCCAGGAGTTGCATTTTTCTCTACAATAAGATCGCCTATCTGATCCTTGAGAGATTCAATACTTCTCTGGGCAAACTCATCAACTTTCTTGTCGCGATCTTCGATCGTCTTAATTCCAGCTACGTCTGGCTTCTTAAGTTCTGATTTAAGGTCAAACAACCTTTCGGCGTTTAATTTATGTAGTTCAGAGTTAAGAGAAACGTTTTCATCAAGGAGTGTTGTTCTTTCTTCGTCTCTTTTGCCGAGCTCTTCTTTCAGACTGTCCCTTTCTTCGGCAATAGTTTCTTTTTCTTTCGACAAAGCTGTCTGGGCATCAATGGCAGCATTAAGCTTTTCACTGGCCTCGTCCAACTGTTTCGTAAGGTCCTCAGAAGAAGAATCTTTCGTGATTTTCTCACATTCCTCTTTAAGTTGCTTAAGTTGGTCTTCACATTCCTTGGCGACTCCGTCTTTTGCCTCCTGGATCAGTTCTTTTACAGAATCCATTTCGACAAGCTGGTCTTTGGTCAGATCTTGTTCTTTTGACATCTGAGCCTCCTTTGATTCACCGTCTTTCGTAATAGCCTTATCAATGAGGTGGGAGATTGTGTCTTCCTCTTCGTCGTATCCACCTCTTAAATAATCATATAGATTGCTATGTTTTTCATCGTTCATATCGCAGAGAAATTTTTCTTCTGCGTTATTAGCATATATCTTAACGTCCACGGGATCTCCACCTTTCTGATCTTCAAATGTGGCCCCTTCCACCTTTGCAAATTCATCAGCGGGTATATTTACGAAAGATACCTCACGGTAGGTCAAGTCACCTGTAGTCATATAAGCTAATTTTCCATCGTACTTCTTGCCAGGCGAATGTTCACACGGTCCTTCATCTGCCCAGTCGGTATCGCACACAGAACAATAAGCGTGATCAGTGCTCATGCGCACAGATACTGTTTCGTATCTGCCATCCATAATTCTCTGAATGGCCTCTTGATCTGTTATCTTTACTGTAAGATCTACAAATCCATAGCCCTCTGTGGGCTTAAGTATTGGAGAGTATTCCTTACCGTCCATTGCTTTAGGAGTTTTGACATACTTTGCCTTAATAACCCTTCCTATTGGAGCCCCTTCCTCGTCGTGGTTGACAAGTACTGGCTTTTTATAGGGAGAGGTCCAGCTTTTTATGCCCTTACTCATCTTATCTGGTGGGTATATCCTATTATTTATCAACGTCCCAGCGTGAGACGCAGCTACATTGCATATTAGGCTTGTTCCGCTTCTTACGTCACCAGAGTCTGAAAAAACAAATTGTTTATTTCCCTCATTCACTTTAGTAGAGATAGGGAAGCTATCATATAAGTCTATAACCTTCTTCATAATTATCTCCCTACTTTTTTTGAGTTACCGGACTTTCCCTTGGCCTTTGCAGCCGACTGTTTATTTAGGTCAGCCTGGACTGATGGCCAGTAACCCGTCTTTCCTTTCTTTTCCTTGGCCTTTTGCCTGGGGTCGTATATTGTTCCGCCGCCACGACCGGCTCCGCCCATAGTTGCTCCTGCCATGATTACCTCCTATTTTTCTATCGATGTTTGCATTCCACCAGCATCGTCAGGCTTAACAACAATCGTCTTTACTGCTGTCTCAATCGTTTTCTGATCTAATGGATTGTCTTCTATAATACCATATTGAAGCTTAAAGTACGGCCTCTTTATTTCCAGAGGATCATGACTAAAAGCTTCTAAGGTTATCCACCCTACCGTATACTCATCCGTAACGTCAACACCGTCTATTATCAGTGTCGTGTTGTTTGGGTGTCCGTCTGTAATTAACTGTATTTTAGGCATTGCTTTCTCCTACTTTAATTACTTTGTCCGACCCTGCTATATCGGCCGGAGTGATTCTGTCTATCGCCATACTCTCGTCAAAATTAAACCCTGAATATACCGCTGCTTGAGCTATTAGTTCGCTACACACAAAAGCATTTCCTACATCAATAGGATTTAGAGTCTTCTTTATTCCCAGTATCATGAGAAAGTAAAGGCAAATTGTTTGTAAAATATCGTATTTGCTACCTACTTTATCTAGACAATACTCTACCATTTTGTCTATATTTGGACTATATTCATCTTTCAATCTGTATGCTTGCACGTCTAGCCCATTAAAAACTTCTAAGCTTCTTACTGCTACCCCGCTTGTTGGTGTTGCGTCTATAAGAGTGTTCTCAGTAATCATTATTCCAACATGATCGTATTCTGATCCCATTGCTTCTCTTATCTTATCAAATAACATCCCCTTGTTTCTTGCTAAAATTATGTCACCCTTTATCACAGTACTACCGTCCTTGCCCTATAGACCTCCATGCTAAGATAGCCATGGGAAGTCTCATCTGCGTCCGGCGTTGTTACCTCTAGCCAATACTTATATATAGAAGGTATTTCCATACTAGCTTCTTCTGTATTAAGCTCATCTCCCATAGGGCAATCTCCGCACATAAAGTGGTGAGATAGGAAGTGGTCTATAATTGTATCTTCTTCTGCCAATGCTGGAGTGCCATCATTTTTTAGATAATATTGACCTGAAGGACATAGTACATAGAAGTCAGCATAGCATCCTTTTGGTGCTCCGTGAAAATAAACTGCACCCTCTTTAACGTTCATATCATCTATAAAATGTATTTCTTTCCTCTTTCTTTTATATCCGCTTGGAGCGGCTACTTCATCGTCTGAATTTGAGAAGTCCCAGTCAAGGGTATTGCCATCCCCTATAGTTCCATCCCCATCGCCTATCATTGTGAAGTAAGTTGTTTTGTTTAGAGGCCTAGATCCAGACCTGGTATACATTCTTCCATCAAGATCAGATGGATGAATTGGTTGGTTTGCTGTGGCCTTGTAGTTGTCTTCAAAATCTATTTGGTCAGCATTTCTTGGGTCGCCCTTACTCATCTCGAGAGCATATGATATAGTATCATCAACAGCAAATATATAGTACCACGTTCCCTTGTCCAGATACTGAACTGGGATATTTTTGTCTGTGATGCATATTTGCTTATATTCTGTCCATGATATTTGTTGATTCATATTAATCCTCTACGATTGACCGTAATTGTCCCAAGACGTGTACATATCTTTTAACTGCCGCTTTCTGGTCTGATTTTATTCCAAGAGTAAGAGTTTCTCCCTGACCAATGATTATAGATTCTCTAGACGTTATTTGATGATATGTCTGAGATGAACTTGTCATCTTTTCTCTAAAAACAGTAACAATACCATGAAGATGTATCTCACCTGAAGTTCCTCCAGTTTTGGTAACATTGGTAATGTCTGTTACGCCCCTATCTGTTCCTTCTAGGGTTGCTATGAACGACTCTCCCGCAATTGAACCGTTTGGAATGTTTACGGTAGCTGTTCTCCCGGCTGTGCCGGCAACATTTGTATATGTTATGGTAAGTGTGGTCGCTCCGACTACAGCGGTGTGTAAATGGGCCTCTATGACCGCCCCAAAATATGGCATAGTATACGATGTTCCATCCGTAAAGACAGACGTAGCTATATTATATTCTCCTAGGCTTAGTGCTGTCATAGCGCGAGCACTAGAAGTGTTGTTTTCAGCCAGAGAACTAAAGTCTATAAGTTCTAGGCTATACCCAGATGGTACTGCGTACTCCATAACGTCATACCACGTATCAACAGTATTTAATCCTACTGTCGTCTCGTATCTTAACTCAATCATTCTAGTTATAGAAGACCCGCCAGTAGCAAATGTAACCTGAAGACTTCCATCGGCATTGATATTTACATCATTTCCATCAGCATCTGTAAGTATAGTCTTCTGTGGGTGTATATTATAAACTTCGAACGACGGAGATCCGGAAGCAGAATAGGCCCTTATACTATCCTGAGCCTCATCCAAGTCCCTTATATCAAGATCTGTGGCGTACACAGAAGACTCAGTTAAAAGATTTCCGCTCGCACTAACCCTAAGTGGATATACCTGAGTATCGGACAGTGTTGGATCGCTGGAAAAATAAACACCTACAGGAGAAACGCTAAGGCCGATAGCGCCAGTGGACAGTTCATTAACTGTTACTGCCGTCTGTCCGTCCTCGCTCCATATGGTTGTATCTAAAGTGGAATTTATATTAGCCATTTGGTCTTATCTTCCCCTTGCTTATCTGTTCTTTTATCCAGACAATACATTTCTCATTCTCTTTATATTCTTCTTCTAGCTGTTCTATCTGTACATCATACTTATTTACTTGAAGAGATATCTCGTCTTTCTTTAGGATGAGCTGACGTTTTTTAAGCGCCAGCTCGTCCCTCTCGAGTTCATATTTCTTTAACTGTAAGGCATAACTTTCTTCATACATGTTATGCAATCACGTAAGAAATCGTAGCATACGCCGTAAAGTCTGACTGAGGCGATGCAACTTTTTCAAGGTTAGTTACAGAAACGTATATAGTATCAGAAGATGTGAGAGCAACTTCTCCGGGGAACTTAAAGTCCACATTTGGACTCGCGGCACTCGTGTAGAACGTATGCTTTCTAACTTCTGAAGATGTCGTACCGTAGTATATGTCTACCTGGGCTTTTCCAGATCCAGCGTATGTTACACCAAGAATCTCTACATTTGCGCCAGGAGTAAATGTTACGGCTGTGGCTGGTGTGTCTTTAACCGCGTTAACAGATCCAGCGTTTTCCGTTACGGAACCAACAACGCCGGTGTTAACATAAAGAGCACCAAGGCTATCAACCTTAAGGGACTGATAGTCTGTGGTTCCATACTGACCAAACACAACTACACCAGCTGTGCTGGCCCCATAAGCATCCCCATCTTTAACAAGGGCAAGTCTATCGGTACCATCGTCGAGGATAGAAAGCGCTATTCTGTCTGCTGTCATCCTAGGAGCGCCAATGTCTCCCTCGTCAACCGTGTCTGTTGCCACATCATCAAAGAGATATCCTACGGCACCAACCGAATCTACACCAACAGAAAAAGCACTGTCGTCAGCCTTTATGTTGGCGGCTCCGCCGGCTTCTACATTAACTATAAGCCTACCAGAAGCATCAACTATCGGCTGATAGTCTGTCCCGGAACCGTCTTTAGCTGTGTTTGTCCAAATACCTATTGTATCTTGAGTATATGCAAGGTCTCTAATGTCAAGATTAATAGCATCAACTGTAATTGAATTTCCGCCGTCTGCTATGTTGACATCATTTGTGATACCCGTAAGAGTACCATCAATTGTTATTGTATTTCCACCATCTTGTATGTTCACGGCAGCCGCGCCAGCAGCATTAACAACCGTTACGTTCTGATTCGCCGGAAAGACTATCTCTGCGTCTACCTGAAGCTTACCTGATGCATCTACTGTCAAAGGAACGGCATCTCCATCATCATAAACGGTGGGAGTAATTTCATACTTTCCAAGGAGTGGCATACCTTTTGGTGTTGCTCCGTAAGAACCATTGACTGTCAAGACATCTACAATAGAAGTATTGTCGCTACCGACTATACCCACTACAATGTCCCCCAGATTTTCGTGTCTTACGGGTAGTGAGCTTTTGTATACAGCCATGTTACCCTCCTAAGGTTTCTAATTCTAGTTCTAGTTTTGTTTTCGCCTCTTTTGTAAAGGCTATCTTGTCTTCTAACTCTAGTATCTGTATTTCGTAGTTAGTCAAAAGTATCTTCTTCTGTTCAAATTGTACCTGTTGCTTTAGTTTGTTTATTCTATCTTGAGTCTCTGACATATTATTTCTCCTTACTTTAAAATTCCAGCTATACTACCCCAAAAATCTACACTTCCATGCTTGGCCGTGTTCTCTTCGTGGTAAACCCTAATTCTTATAACGCTTCCGCCAGAGACCCTTAATGATCCTTGGGTTATATCAAACTTGGCTGTTCTCTCTTCCCAGCTAGTTCTTGCTCCGTCTTTAGTTACTCCATCTACCTGCAGATAAAACTCAGCATCCGTATCTCCGGTTGCCCTCCCTGTGGTAAACAAAAATTCTTTTCCAATTGGTACAGTATAATCTACAAGAGTTGTTTCAACAAGCCTTGGAACCGTCAATACCTCGTTATAGGTAAACTCCAGTGGCTCTGAATCGTCAACTATGCTTACTTCAATTGGGTCTTCGGCATATATGGGTATCGTTGGTGTTCCGGATGAAGACCATATCGATATGCTGTCATCGTCTTTATTTAGGTCAACCGTAAGCGGTATTGGATTTGTAATGTATACTGGCAAATCCGGTGTACCTGAGGCCGACCATACAGCAACACTGTCAGAGTCCTTGTCGAGCTCTACGCTTATACCAGAGGCATAGATCTTTATACCAGACGCATCTACCTTCCATCGATCGTTTGGACGATCGTAACCCAGGAAGTTTTGATCCTGTACGTCTGGATATTGAAATGGCCTAGTGTCTTCTGGTCTAAGTTGGAATACCATTACCCCTTCCTTATCATATAGGTACAATTACACATTGGATGCACTGGTGCTACATCCTCAAATGAAAAGTACTCTAACGATAAGGGTTTGCTTGAGGCCTCTTTGCATCTGCTGCAATGGTTAGCGGCTAAGTTCACGTAAAGATCTTTATACCCCAATTCTCTCATCGCCAGAGCATAACCGAAATTATAGGCTTTCATGATTTCAGTGTGCGCGGTAAATTTGATCCTGTACTTTAGTGCATCAAAGACTCCCGCAATCGTAGGGATGACATTCTGTCTAGTTTCCCTATATTCCTTCTTGTCTGAGAATTCGGGGTTTAACTCTCTAACTAATTGTGCCCCAAGATCACTTAGCAAGCCCGTAGTGTAGAGTTCTATCCTTTCCTCTAAATACTTGTGCTTTACGGTGGGATCAACACTAAGGCTTATGTTTTCTCTTCCAGAATCTCTGGCCGCTTTATTTATACCGTCCTTGAATGCCTGGAAAACATATGATCCAGACCTCCTAACGATTGAATCCTTAGTGAGGAACAGTATCATCTTTAATTTTTCCGGTGTAAACTCCCTAAAACTTCTATTCTCTTCTATATATGTCTGTTTGACATAGTCAAATACGTCTTCTTTTGTTATGTCCCAATAATACTTAATGTCGCCTATCATCTTCTCTACATATTTTGGGTCATACACGTCGCTGACAACTTCTTCCCCTAGAGGATTTAGGGCGTCCGGATCCTCTACCTTGTTGTGAGTCAACTTTTTTATGTCTTCCATGGAGTCCAAAAGCAATTTAGCTTTCCCGGTGTTTTCTCCACCGTCTTGCTTTGCGCTAGTTTTTGCTGTTTTGGTACCGTGCTGATTTGTTGGCTGTTCCCTATTGTTGGTTGCTTTTGTTTTCTGTGATTCCTTTGAAATCTTAGCAACCGCTCCGTTAGCCTTGGCTTCTGCTGTGTATGGCTCGTCAACTGCCATTATTATAGCCCTTGGCTTGGTTACCTTCTCAAAGAACATGTCTTTCCTCTGCTCTTCTGTGATTGGGTCTTTCCCAAGTAACTCTCTGACTTCGGCTTCAGTTATGGTGTCGTGCTCATACTTGAACACTGAGTGGTTTTCTAGTTTTATCTGGTTGTCTATGTCTATCTCGTTGAACTCGAGCTTTACAATGTTATCGCCAGCTTCGTCTATCTCAAACCCACCCTCCAAAAGAAGTTCTTTAAAGATATACTCTGTAACGTATCCCTCTATTACGTCCTGAAAATCTTTACACCTGTCCTGCATGCCCCTGTCTATAACCGCGGCTGTGTTCCTGTTGGCCGTCCCCCCTCTTCCAAGAGCTATTTCTGATATACCTAAGCCGGCCAAAACTCTCATCTCAAAATGTTTTAAATATGGGTCTGCCTGTAGTGCCTTTCCTTCTGCCCCTAAAACCTTTATCTCATGCCTCTCTGGGGTGACTATGCTACCCTCCGTTGGCATGTTCTCAATTTCTTGCTTTATTATGTCAACTTCTGTGGTCCCATCCTCATAAATTTCTGCAGGATGATCTTCCGTTCCTACTATATACTGAAACAGTGGATAAAGGTGCGACAACGTAAGCATCTCTATGTTCTCTTCCATTCTCCTGAGAGATCTTATGTCGTCCAAAACTGGTATTATGTAAGGAGTGCCAAAAGCAAAACCTTCTTTCCTATTATATACCATATGTACCATGTTCTCTGGTGGGAACTTAGGGTACAGGCCAACACCAACCATCCTCTGTAAATATCCATAAACTTTTCCATGTACGTTTCTCTTAATCTCCATTGTTGTGGGGTCTAATATGAAGTATCCCGCCACTGGGTCTATTTTTTCTCCTCCGGCAGTCAGTCTTGGCTGTCCGCTTGAGGCGTTTTTGTCTCTTACTTTTACTACGAAGCAATTTGAAAAAGATATCATGTTTGAAACTATGCCCCTCAATAGCGAATCGAAGGTTCTACCTGTAGCCTCTCCTATCTCCCTTAGTCTCCTGTTTACATATGCAGTTGCTTCTGTGTTTCTTGACTTTATCTGATAGCCCTCTTTCAAACATAGTTCTGAGTGTTTGTTGAACGCTTGCCTGACGTAGGCCTCAATGTCCATTACCCTTGCCACCTCTCCAAGGTCATATTCTGACCTTTGGAATACGCCCCGTTTTCCTATAGCAAGATTCCCATATGCCGGGCTAACGTTATATACGTTTCCAGGATATCCAATCTTTTTGATTCTTCCCGGTTTTAGGATTTCGCTTTTTTTGGGCTTATCCTGAATGGTGTTCTTTGGGCGTAATAGGTTAAACATTAATTTCCTCCGTGGAATTAGACCTTAGGTCTTCCATCCATTGTTGGACAGAAAATACATCGTTGTCTGGAACCTTCTTTAGGCACGTGTCTATCTGGTTTTTGTTGAGCGATATTTTCTCTGTGGTTATGCTGTTTACAATCTCAACCTCAGTCCTTTCAACCACTTCTTGGGCTCCTGTTTCTGGATTTGTTATCTCTTCTACTGTTGTTATGTTCCTTGTGAAGCTGTTGTATTCATTTGGCTCATCTTCTACTGGGTATATGTAGTTCCAGTTTGGTCCTATTTCTAAGTTTTGAATACTTCTTGAAATTTCTCCCGACAGAGCCGAGTTGTCAAGCCCGCAATAAGCTAACCTTCCAATTGTATCTATAATCATGTCTAGAATTTTAATTAACATAGACAACTTTTTTGACTTGTCTAGGAAGGTAAGTTTACATTCTTCGAAGTGGACATCTATTTCTAACATAGTTAAAAAATCACTAATACTATCTATCAACTTCTGTTCTAAATATTCTATTCCACCGAGCAGATATATGTTTACCAATTCATCTATTGGTGTGCACTGAAAGATCCTTTTCCATTTTTCGTCATCGGTATTTAGCCAGTTTCGTATGGGATTTGTTATCATTTGAAAAACTAAATCAATTAACCCCAGTAACGCTGACCCTACTGCATTTTTAAATATTCCGGTTATTATGTCTAAGAGACCATTCAGAAGTTTTCCAAAATCAAGGCTCATTCCGTTTGAAACCAAAGAAAGTACCATTTTAAGAGCCTTAAGTGTCTTTAGATCTATTCCGGAAGCCCATCCTGAAAAACAACAAACCAGATCGGCCGTATAGTTAAAACCAAGAACATCATTAATTTTGTTGAAGAAATTATTATCGTTGTCAGCCTTTTCGGAAAAAGCATCAAAGAAATCTCTGGCCAGTTGAAGAGGAGTATTTGGCATGAGATCCACTGAATCTGAAAGACCCCTTGTTAGGTCCGTGTACTGAGACAGAAATTTATCTATATCATCATACTCTACCAGTTTGCGCCTAACGTCTGACTTAAGGTTCCATGGTATATATTCTGGCTCCATTGTCGACGCTAAAAATGCATTAGCAAAATCAATAACTTGTTTTATGTACACTTCTTTGGCAGACCAAGATTCTATATCTTTTAATATGTCGCCTTGAGTCGTAAGTTCTAAATCCGTAGATATGTCGGCCTCCGACTGCGCCCCGATACCATACCTATAATGTATTAGGTCTGAATTAGCATATATGTCAGATGTTGCATTCTCTATGCACCATTCTAGCGACATGGCCTTTGATCCATTCTCCATCTGGAGAGACAAAGTCTTGTAAAGATTGTACGATATGTATTCACCCTTGCTTGACGAGTCCAATATGTTAACAGCAAAACTAACCCTTGGCTGCCTTTCCGTGTCTATGGGTATTTTCTCAGATGCGCTGAGTGTGTCTATCGCTTCATCAAGTTTGGTGGCCTTCTTTTTTAGGTCTCTAAACTTATTAAGAAGAGCCATTGCATCTATCTTTTCGTCCGAGGGCCTATACTTTTTGGCCTGGTCCGGCGTTCCGGAAGCTATGGCATACATCCTGCTAAGATGCCACTCAACATCGGGTTTATAGTTTATTTTTCCTCTGTCTTCACTGTTTAATGCCATTTTTCTCCTTACCCTGATACGCTGATGGTCGACGGGGATCAACCACCAGCGAATCCCTTTAAAGGTTTCCGGGGCCCAACCGCGAATGGGTTGGGTTAGGGGGTGGCAGCAAACTAAATTTTAGTTCTGCTTTGTCTGTTTGTTCCTTGCCTAAACCGTCTCAGTTCTTTTAATGTTTTTGATCTCTTGTTGCCAAACATGCTTCTTTTTTTCTGATACTCTAATGTCTTATTGAGACTTGTGTCTTTAAAAATCTGTGCTGTCTCGCTCCATCTCGGAACGATACTAACTCCCTCTCTCTGTGCATTTTCTGCTCTGGTCTTGTTTAGGACAATACTGTTGTCCTTTTTTTCCCCGAACTTACCACCTATGGCAATATGTGGAACGACGTTGAGTCTAACCATGTCGCTGTGTTCCATTGTTGCTGCATAGATGGAGAGCATGAACGCCACAAGAGAGTGGTCGTCATCATCTGAAAATATTGGCTGCCCCATTGCTGATCTTCTTACAACAGTATAATCTCTCATCTGCCCAACAAGACCATGCTTTACATCTTCTTCCTCGGGAAGCATTATAAATCCATCTTCTAACCTCTTTACGCAAAGGTTTACCATGAAAGGCTTTATGTGCTTCTTTACTTTTTGTCTTGTTGCAGGATCTCTTATTTCAACTTTGTCCCCAAAGTTTATTCCCTTTACCCTCTGAACAAGACCTGACTCCATATTCTTTAGACCATACTTGTGCAACATCTCTATCTGAGCGTATCCAAACCCCTGGTCAACATATATTGCAGATGGATTCCACTTAGTATTTAACCTTATAATCTCTTCACAAGCTATCGTCTGTGTAAACTCTGTTTGACCTATTATTATCTTTTCTACTGGCCTGTATGCCCCGTTACCGCCGTTAAGTTCCTGGTTCCACTCTGTAACTATTATGTGTGTTCCCTTCTCTGAAGTATTCCAATCCACACCCATAGTATATAAAGATCCACTGTTCTTCCTTATTTTACCAAGAGAAAACTTAGACAATGCTATGTCTATGTATTTATTAAGGAAAACTCCCTCTGCCTCTTCCCCAAACTCAGCTTCAAATTCATGTTGATACCCTTGATCTGAATACATGGACTTTTCGAGTTGCTCTGTTTCTTTTGTCCATGATGGGCTTACGCTCGACGGATAGTGAAACTCTTTAAATCCAAGCGTCTTATCAGTACACCATCTCCAATACATCTCTCTCTTTCCTATAGGAGTGGATGATGCCCACAAATAACAGTCTGGCCTTGAGGCCAGGATAGCAAGTATAACTTCAAAATCGCTTGACCCCAGGAAATCCGCTTCGTCAAGAAATATGGCATGCGCGTCCTGACCACGAATACCGGTCGACTTAGATCCTGTCCTGGTTCCAGATGTAAACCCCATTATCTTTGAGCCATTGTGCAACTCGACTCTGTATGGGTTCTTTGTGTTTCTTTTTATGGAGGCCTTTATTCCCGGGCTTGTAGAAAGAAAATATTCAAGTCTGTCAAATATAAGTCCTACCTGATTCTTGTATGGCGCTATAACCAGTGACGTTGTGTATTCATTGGTGTACGCGTAGTGCATCATCTTAACGCATAGTGTTTCTGTCTTTCCGGCACGTCTTCCTATCCTATTAACCTTTCTAAACGCGCTACACTTGAGCATTAGGTCTTGGTACCACCTTGCTTCCCAGCTAAATTCTGCCTGGGCCCACAGTGTCGAGTTAGAAAGAAGTTCTATCATCCTCAGATCATCTTCGCCAAACTGGTCCTTAACCCCCAGAGTTGAGTCAAGATTGCTGTGTATAAGACTACAAACCGGTATTGACGGCCTTCCGGCGTCGTTCAAAAGGAAAACCTTGTCTTTGACAAGTTTCCAGTGAGGATGTTTTTCTAAGCACTCTTTGCAAAAAGGATGTATTTCCATAATAATTTATTGAGTTGGGAGAACATGCACTAGGCGACCTTAATCTATATAACGCATGTTATTTTATGTCCGGCTCTTGTTCCCCAACCCTTTTCCTTTTCCTTGTTTAAGACCTGTGGAGAACTTTTCATTGCATTTTTGTACTGCCTGAGCCGTTGTAATTTTTTTTCCTTCAAGCGCATACTTTTGTTGAAGGTTCATTGCACATTTTTGAATTGGGGTAGTTGTCATTTGCTCTTCCCCTTCTTTTGTTTTCCGGTAACAGATATATTACATGTTGCAATAGCTCTCGACTTACTCCACCCTGGGTTCTTGGACTTGACGTGCTCTACACATCTTTCCATTTTTGCTGTCTTGCTTTTTGGAACTCCAGGATAAGGCATATTATTTCCCCTTCTTTGAACTTCCACATCCCATTCTCTTCCCGGCGGCTTCCGCGCATTTCCTTATTCCACCGGGGTTTGGGGCGTGTCTTGCATATGATTTTGCAGCAGCAACTCTACCGCATGTATTTACAGGGTAGCTTCCTTTCGGAGCTCCACCAGAAGGTCCACAAAAAGACTTAACGCCCTTGTACTTGCCAGCATTAGATCCGCCAGGCTTTTTCTTTGGATCGCTTTTCTTTTTTGCGTCTTCCATGGTGTCTCCTTACCCGAACAATCTTTGAAGTGTTTCGTTTTTAATCTCAACAGAATCTTTCTTTGTTTTCTTCATTCCCTTCTTCTTGAGTTCTTCTGCTTTCTTCTTTTCTTCTTCGCTCTTTTTCTTCTGCTCTTCTGGGTCCTCTTCCTCTTCTTCTTCCTCTTCTTCCTCAGGATCCTCTTCTTCTTTCTTTTCCTTCTTCTTTGGGTCTTCCTTTTTCTTCTCTTCTTTCTTTTTAGCATCCATCAAAGAATCTTCGTCGTCTTCCTCTTCTTCCTTCTCTTCTTCCTGAACATACTTTGTAGCCAGTTTATACATCTGTGCTTCGAGAGATGGAACGTTTATTTCCTTTTCTTCTGCAAACTCATGGAGAACTTCGTCTTCCGGGTTTGGGCTCTTCTTGATAAGCTCTTTGGCATCATCTTCTGTGGCCTTTCTTCCCTTTTTATGTTCTTCTTCTTCTGTCTCCATTCCTCCGCGCTCAAGGTCTTCTTTAAGATTTTCTTTAAAAGTTTTTTCCATTTCTTCTAGATAGTCATAATAAAATGGAGTCTCTGTAAGGTGATCTCTACATATTTCAGCTTGTACCTCTGGATTTGCAGAGTGTTCTTTTTCTATTTTTACGCCCATCTTTATTTGTTTGTTTATAACGGAAACTTCTACGCCGTGTATTTTTGCTACATCTTCTGCCGTCATTCCTTCGGCCATTCCTCCCGGCAAGTATTCAACGAATTTTTCTACTTTTTTATCTTCCATTGTATTCTCCTATTTATTCTTAGCCATCTTCCTAAAGGTTTTGGCTAGATTGTATGCTTTGCTTCCGGCTGGGCAACTTGGACCTCCAAATTTACTTCCAGTGCACTTGCCCTCAGTGCCTCTTTTCTTTATGCTTTTAGATGCCTTCTGTATCCATTTACCTTTTTTAGCATCGTCCATTTTTTCTCCTAGTATTATGATGGCCCTATATTAATATATTCTATGCCGCTTGCAGCTACGAATGAGTCAAAATACTCTTCCAATTCTTCCTTTGTAGAATATATTTTCCATACCTCGTCTTGATGGTCGAGGTTTGTAAAAGCCCTCGTCACTCCGACTGAAGATACGTCCATGTCGTCTTGAATTATTCCTGACGCCTCTACTAAGCAGTAATTGAAGAAGCCCTCTACGTCTGTTAATCTGATTACTCTTTCCATGCTTTCTCCTATTTGCTCTTTGAAGCTTTCTTCTTATTTGAACAAGATTGCTTTTTTAATTTTGCTCTCGCCTTCTTATTTCCCGAACCTCTTCCAGGCGTGAAGTTACCACCAAGAGCCCTGACTATTCCTCCGGCTCCCATTGCTCCCATTCCTGGTGTTGAAATTGCATCCTTCATAATTCTCCTTATCTATGCATTAAAGCGGCTTCTCCGCCTATGGCTGACCTAGATGACATTCTCGAAGATGTTATGGCTTGAACCGCACGTTGTCTTTCTGTATATAGCCCTTGAGTTATTTCGAATCCTTTTCCCCACTCTAGGGCTGAGGCTTTCCTGGCCCCCTGTCTTAGCATCTTTACTGAGCTTTCAGCAACTTCGTATAGAAGTGTTGCGCCCCATCCAGCCCTGAGCACTTTACTTGCTACGCTTCCAACCCTGCCTATCCCGGCACGCACTAACGCTGGCCTTAGGGTTCTTCCTTTTGCTCCGGCAAGATCCCACATTTTTTTACTAAAATATCCTGCAGCTCTTTCTCTTCCGGCAGACGTCATTACTCTTCTGGTAGATAGTCTTCTTAGAGTTTCCGCTCCCCTTCCACCATAAAATTTACTTTGTCCAAAAAATATTTTATTGATACCGGCTGCTGCTTTCGGGTTTACTCCTGGCTGAAGCCCTGGTCCAAATGTTGAACTCCATGACTTCATGAACCTGCTTTGAAAATCTCCAGGTCTCATTCTCAGGTGAGAGTATTTCAGGTTTCCCTGTCCCATTCCCGAGAATCTCCAACCAGTTCCTATGTTGGATTTCATCCAAGCAGCTTGTGCTGCGGCGCCCTTGCCCTTAACCGCCCTGTTGAGTCCATACGCTACGGGATCACTTACATCCATTATTCCAGCGGCGCTTGCGCCCATCCAGGCCTTAAACTGAAAATCTTCAAAACTTCTGTCGGTAGCCATGTTATCTAGCCCCCCTCATCGCAAAAACAAGATCTCCGGATGCGCCAAGTCTATTTGGATCCATTCCTTTTTTCTTGTATTGTTTAACCCAAGTTGTTCCGGCTGGATATCCCATTCCTATGTCTGCTATCGGCTGTGCTTTTGGCCTTTCTCTCATTGCGCTTAGCGCGCCCACCGCTCCGGCCGCTAGTGCTATTTTCCCAGGATTTCTTCCCACAAAGTTAGCTAAGCTACTTATTGCGGCCCCTGTTCTTTGAAAACCTTTTCCACTAAAATTTTTGAATCCACTAAAGCCATTTTTCCAATCCCAGCCCTTTCCCCAGTTCCAGGCGTTTTCCTTGGCTCCCCTAAGTGTTTCTGCCGCTCCTACAGCTCCTGGCCCCGCCGATTTAGCAAGTCCATTCCCCGCTGCAAATATTGTTTCCGAAGCCCCTGGACTTCCCTTCATCCCTGGTCTTCCCAGAACCGTTGACAGGGCTTTGGTTCCCTTGTACCGAGTAGCTCCTTGCCACGCTCCCCTTATGCCCTTCCCAATCTGCTTCCCAAGCCATCCGCCAAGTGGTGTAAAAAAAGCTAGATACTCAGCCGCCGGAACGAGCACATCGGACAACGATGCATCGTCGTTCTCTGGGTATAGGTATCTGTTTCTAATTCTTTCACTCTTGTCGCGATAATCTATGGCCATTGGTATCTCCTACTTAGAATGGTCCTACTTGATTCCCACGCCTTAGGGCGTTTGTACCTGCCCACAATCCTACGGCAGCTCCCCCAGTCCTTCTAAGTCTAGCCATTTGTGCCTGTTTTACTGTCATCCTTGCATTCTTTGTGGCACCCATGCCAGACCAAGCTGTGTTCTGGGTTCCTGGCCAAAAATACTCTTTAGCCATTTGTGGAGCTCTTTTCCTCCAAGCACCGGCCATTCCTTCAGCGGCTCTTCTTCTTCCTGCCCTTGCCGCGGTCCCGCCGGGAACCTTGAACCCTTGCTGCTTGGCATACCTAAATCCAGTACGAAGCGCGTCTCTTGATGTCATTGTTCCGGCTTTCCAGAGAGCGGACATACTTCTTGCAAAATTTGTTCCCTTAAAAAGTGACCACGCTGCGTTCATAGCTCGCCTCCAAATAAATTCTACTTTTTATTAAAATTAAATAGGTGATCTGTTTTCGTTTTCACATCACTTATGTTATGTTTTATTTTATTTTCGTCAAGCACCATTGTTAGGCCTGCTGTTTGCTTGTCTTCCCACTCTGGCTTGTATCCTAATTTGTTTTCAAATGATTTATTAGATTGCACAAAATTGGCCGTGTTTGCTGCAATTCCCTTTCCCTGATATTCATTTGACCAGTATGAAGCCTGTTCGTCTAGGGTGCCTGGTATTGATCCTGTTCTTGTTTTGTATTTATATCTAGCCATAGTTCCGGCGTAAAAAACATTGTTTTCTAACATTGCCGTTACGTCTTTCTGGCTCAAGGTCTTTAGTTGTTCCCTTGAAAGTCCTGTAGCGCTTTCGATTGATGCCAGTGTGTCTGGCCTTCTTAGCACCGTTTCAAACTCTCCCTTTTTGCCCTTAACCGGAACTCTCTTTGTTGCAAAAGCATAATCGGTTGTGAGCCACTTGGCCGTTTCGGGTTCCACCCCCCAGTAACTTCGCGCTGGGCCGTATATTGGCTTTCCGTCTTTGTAGTCTGAAATTTGTCTAACTTGTTTCAGGCCCATGGACTCATGAACAGCAGTTCTTCCAAGCATGTTGGCAACTTTTCCCTTGTATGCCTCTGATGCTCCCTTGTCGGTCATTCCAATAACGGTGTGTATAATATCCTTAAGCTTGTCTACCTTTACTGCCGCAGTTTCTGTTGCAGCCACTTTCATTGACCTTGCGGCAACAGCACCAATGTCCTTAGCTGATGCAATTCCTGGTGAAGCCAATATTGACAACGACAACGCTCCGGAAAGAATCATACTTCTTCTTGCAGAAGCGCTAAGCACCCTTGCTAGCATTTTACTTCCCGGTATTGGCATCCTGATCCTCCACGCTATATTCAACTTCTATCAACCCGGCCTTGGCGGCCCTCTCTCGAAGCTCTCGAGCTTTGTCTAGAAGTTTGGCTGCGTAGGTACTAGGATCGTGAAGTATCCTCGAAGTGTCTTTGCTCTTAGCTTCTCTTGTAGCAATCAGAGAATCCATGATCTTCATTTTCTGCCTCTGGGCCTTTTCCAGAAAAGTCAGTCTCTGGTTGACTTCTTCCTTATAGATAGGCTTCATTCCCTCGTTCGTCTGCTGAAATCCTGCAACGGACTTCTTTACTATCTTAGGATCAACCGCAAGTTCTTCTACTGCCCTTTTTGATAGCATGTCCCATAAAACTAAATCCTGAACTAGAGACGCATCAACCTTGCTGTCTTCAGGTATCTCTAAGTCTTTTACGTAATCATCGAACCACTGTTCTCTTAAGTAAGTCTCCATTGGACAATCGCTGCCCATTGGATAATTGTTGTTTTCTCCGAGAGGACACTTCTTAGCATAGGGACATTGCTCTCCCAGGCATATCATCGGCATAGAAGCCTGAAACCCTGTCTTTAGGGTGTTCAGGTAGCAGATGAGTTTCTTGGTTTCTTTTGGCGTAAGGGTGATCTCGTAGTCGTCACGCATCTTAGCCGAGAAAGCTCCAAGCACAGTATCCTCGGACAGGCCACCATCTTTCTTTAAAGTGATCTGTTTTTCAACATCGTTCTCATTACTCATTAGATTCCGGTTCTTTTTTTAGAGTTCTTTTATATTCAGTAGTACTTGCATTCCTATTTGGATATTTCATCTTTGGAATACTTTTAAGCACTTCTCTCATCTGTCCCGCCGATCCGGGCATCTTTGCCGCGGGATAATTTCCTCGTCCAGTATTGCTTGCTCTGGCCATAATTACCTCCAATTACGCGTTAGTATTTATATATGTATGTATTAGCTTGAACACTAGAGCTATAATCCCTCCAGCAACACCTGTAACAGAAACCCAAATGAGAGCATTTTTTAGTTTATCAATAAACGTAGCATTGTTTTCAACTATGGTCTCCATCTTGGCCCTGTCTACCGCCATTGCCTGGAGCTTGTCCCATACCTTGGTTACAGTAGCGCTTAAACCATTATCTATCCTCTCTCTGATGTGCTTAACGTCGCCCTTTATTTCAACCATTCTCATTTCTAGCTCGTGTATTTTCTCGGTGTGCATAACACACCTTGTGTCTTCTCTTACTATGTTGTCTGGCATATAGTTCTCCTTGCTTATTCTTCCTCTTCTGCAACTTCCACCTTGTCTGCAACAACAGCAGCCCTAACCACATCAGCTGCTTGAGGACCTTTCTCTCCGTCTACTATTTCAAATTCAACGGCTTCTTTAGCTTTGAGAGTTTTATATCCTTCCATTTCTATCGCAGAGTAATGAACGAAAAGATCCTTTCCGTCCGACGCTTTCTCTATGAATCCATAACCCTTTTTATTGTCAAACCATCTAATTGTGCCTTTTTCCATGATTTCTTATTTCTCCTTACTTTGAGTTGTAATTTCTTATTCTTCTATTAGTATCACAAGCAACTCGCGCGTTGCTGTTTTTTCGTCATATTTTGTATTGAGCTCCACCAGAACAATACCCTTAACCACCGCACCTCCCTTGTGGTGCTAAATTAGCTGCCAGATGTAAGCAGAAATACTGTCTTTATAGCCGTGACAGTACCTTCGCCCAACTGAGTCGCTACGCTACCTATGCCATTGGCTACGACGAGAACTCCGCCGCCTATAAAACTCCAGCCCTGGCTTATTGCGTTGAGAATCGGTTCCATTTGCTTTCCTCCCGTTTTGGTTCTGTTTATTGTCTTTCGTTCTTTCCCTCAACACGTTCTTCTTTTTCGTGTCAGTCCATTCGGCCGAAGGCCGCGAGGGCGATTTTTTGGGGTATTTTTTCGTACGTTCCGTACATTAATGCCGTGCGTCCCCGTAAAATGTTAAGACATAAAAAAAGAAGGCCTTCAGTACAAGGTCAAGTCTTCCTAATCATCTTCTCTTTGGGGTCCAGTCTTAGTGGAATAACCCCTATTTGGATATAGCTTACTAAAGGCGCGCAAAAGGGCCCCGGGTTCTTTCCTTCCGGTGCTCCATTCTTCTTCTCTGGCAATAGAGCCCAACCTGCTTTGGCGCTTTTCTGATGGATGCCCTTCTGATTGGTATCTTCCTCTTCTTGCCATAAGTTTTGCTCCTTGGTTTATATATAAAAAACAAAGAAAACCAGTGGATACAACTATCCCTGGCTTTTGGTGTATGTTTAAATGGTCCCTAACCACTCCGCCTATTGGCGTAACCTAGCCTAACAAAAGAACTTAAGTCTTTTTGAGGAACCAAAGCCATATTACGATTCTCCTATTTTTTCTATGTGAAAGGGAAATTCATCGTCTTCTTCCCTACATCTATATATGAACCGGTAACTTACGTGTTTTTGATAAAGAGTAATACAATATATTGTATATATTTATTTTCTTATATCTACAAAAAGTACGAAAGATCTTCTTATAGGTAAAGAGCTCTATATAATATAATATATATACAGTAATCATTAGACATATATAGTATATGAGAGAATCTCTATATACTAGATACTAGTAATCTCTGTTTACAGAGATATATAAGTATACTGAAGAGGAGGTGTATACATAGTAGTCTCTCCATTAGGGTAAGACCTCTTTTCCCTGGCCCTTTAAAGCTCTTCAGAGGCCTTCTGCTGCGACTTCTCTGTTTTAGGGTTATATGGGGCTATATAGAGCATGTAAGGGCTTCCTAGGGCATTTATACACTTCTCAATCCAGTTTTGACCACCTTTTGAGATTTTTTGTGCGTTTTGGTCAGGAATCTGCAGTTTGCAGCACCTTTTGAGGCTAAAAAGTACTTTTGGAATTTAGTGTTTTCCCATATGGGCCTTTTTTGTCCAAAAATTTCCGTGGGCATAGGTGAATTTCATCTTTTCCCCGCGGTTTCTGGCAAACAGGAACTGACTTTTTAACAACACTAACCTTAAGGTGTGATATTTTGGGGATAAAGTTCGAGTGCCTATATTATTAATGGTGTAAGGTATTCAAAACGTTACGTGCCCCACCCTTCAGAGAGGGTAAGTAATGGAGATTATTTTAAATTAAAACAAAAGGAGGTATCACATGTATCAAGTTACTTTATTCCTCAATCGAAAACACGTGTTCACCACCAACAAGCTCAGCAAAGTTGTTGAGTACGTTCGTGCTGAATACGATCTGTGTGTTGTTGACCTAACCTCAGGTCAATGGCGCTCAGCCTGTGGTGGCACTTGGGTCACAATGTGGACCAACAAGGGTCATCTAGCTAATGAGGTCATTGGCTAACAACACTGGTCCTGAGCATGACACTAAACTGCTCTTCACATATACTGTATGTATACGATAGCATCAACTAGTAACCAAGGAGGAGATATGTTATTACTCACCGCGGACCATGCGTTCGCACCCAAGTACGAGCTCTTAGACCTAAGCACCAAGCTACACATAGCAGTAGATGGTGTGGTTAAGCACGTGTTCCCATATGACTCCATAGGGAGAGCAGTTGCAATGAAGAGCGCCTTTGATACCCTTGACCACTACACTAGGGACTTCACTGACTATGCTCTTAGGTACTGCACATGCAACGTGTGTACAGATGAGCCCTCATGCCAGTACTCAGGCAAGGACCCATTTAACATGAACGGCGAATGTATCGCAATTAAGTAATCCAATGTCCTGAGCATGACACTAAACTGCTCATTCGTATGTACTATATGTAATCAATAGCTTAAACTAGTAACCAAGGAGGTGTAGCATGACACGTAACATACACTG
>Ga0307376_10001561_pt1 | contig 24326 bp, 25 predicted proteins | sample TR2MG_FD_202536 | JGI IMG/M metagenome (GOLD analysis project Ga0307376, IMG submission 202536) | Soil microbial communities from Risofladan, Vaasa, Finland - TR-2 | ecosystem: Environmental > Terrestrial > Soil > Coastal area > Acid sulfate soil | place: Finland: Risofladan, Vaasa | collected...
GCAAGCCATCGCGCGGGTTGTTGAGCACTTCGTCAACCGTACTCGCTCACGTGCAAGTCGGCTGAAGCACCAGAAACCTGCGCTCCAACCCAACGCAAATGCACCACCGTAATGTGCCATTGTCAAACTAGTCGCCGATGTGGCTCTCCATGGCGCGGGCGAACAACTCGCGATCCTCTTCGCGGATGATGTCGGCGGCCCGTTCCCCCAGGCAGGCCAGGATCTGTGGGAGATACGGGTCAGTCCGCAGATGGTGCTCGGCGATGAAGACGAGCAAGGGGCTGCTGGCCCAGGAAGCCCGCGCCTGGCTGGCGGTCAACCATTCGCTGATCAACACCCCTTCGCCATCAACGACCAGGATCAGCCCCAGCCCCTCCACCCGGCTGGCCGCCTCCTCCGACATCGGTGTGACGACCACCTGGCCGCCTGGCAGATCCAACGCGCTCGCGGTATAGATCACTGCACGGACCCCCCGCTGCACGGCCTCTTCCAGCATCGGTTGCAGGGCCACAAAGGTGTCCGGTTTGAGGGCCAGGTAGATGCTCTCCCGGGCCTGGCCGATCATCTCCTCCGCCTTGGCCAGGATGTTTTCGTAGCCCTCGATGTTCCAGACGTAGTCCAGGTCGGAGGCCGAGCCGAGGCTGTCCAGGTCGCTCTGGAGAGAAGCGAAGAGTTGCTCCTGCTCGCGATGGAGTTTGTCCAGAAACTCGGCCGCCGGAACCGGCGCGTACTGCGTGCCTCCCTCTTTGCGCAACGTCATCGCCGCGCCACGGGCAACCAACTTGGCCAGCACTTCGTAGATCATGGAACGGGGCACGCCGGACATCTTGGAGAGTTGGTAGCCCGTGACGGGACTCTCTCTGAGCAGGGCCACGTAGGCCTTGGCCTCGTACTCCGAAAAGCCGATCTGCACCAGTTTATCTATCAGGTCGCCGTCCATTGCGCTCTCTTTTCCTCCTGCGGAAACGGAGTGAGTGTACCCCCTAGGGGTTAGTCTTATAACTAAGGCGTTAGTGTTATAACTACGGTTGATTATACTACTGATTAGATGAATTGTCAAGTACCTGGGCGGTACAAAGGACCGATCTCCAACCCATCCACCTCCATCCACTGGCGGCCGGGCACGTCCAGCAGGCCCCAGCCCAGCCGCCCCTGCGGCGTGACCACCATGTACTGGTTGTCCAGCCACGTGACGAAGCCCAGCGGCCCGCGGGGAGAAGGAGCATCCGCCAGCACCGGCTCTCCATCCACGCTGAAGCATACCCGGTCAATCCCCCACTCGATGACGTAGGTGTGCCATGCGGTCATATCCACCTCGAGCGTGGCCTCCCGCACCTTCAGCGCCTGTTGGATGGGGGGCCACAGGATCCGGTAGAGAAAGCGCAGGTTCATCAGCAATACGGCCACTGGTGCCAGGGGGGCCAGCAGGAGGGGGATGGGGCGCAGCGCGTCCAGCGTGGCCGCCTTCCACCCGCAGCCAGGAGTGTGCAGGTCCAGTTTCATATTTGAGGGGGGCGAGCCGTAGAAGAACCAGACCACGCGAGGGAGGGCCGGTATGCGCGCGCCGGTCATCAGAAATGGATCGTTCCAGAAGCCAAAACCGGCGGTGCCCCGGAGTTCTCCCGACGGGTGGGAGAAGCGGGCGCGCACGGCCAGCCTGAGCGGCGGGTGCCAGGGGAAACGGTGGCGGGGCAAGCCCTGGTAGTCGTCAATCTGCGCATCCGAGTACTGGCGGGAGGTGGCAGCGGCGACGACGAAGCGCAGGAGCGGGCCAGCGGACTCCAGCGCGCCACCGCCCACGACGTAGCGCTTCCAGTGGGGGAGAGATTCCTCGCTGCGCTCGGAATGACGGACGGGGGACTGGCTGCATCCGGCCATGGCTGCCCTACCTGCGTACGCGGGCCAGGGCCGCCAGCGCCTCAGGCCGAAATGGCCCGCCGTGCCCGAGGTATGTGAGGCGTGGTGAGAAAGCCAACAACCGGCAGAGGCTTGCCCAGTTCTGCTTCAGGTCCCAGGCGACGAACGGAGGCCTCGGCCGGCCCATGAAACCCATCACCATGTCGCCAGCGATGGCCTCGCCGCTATCCAGCAGCAGCGAGGCGGAGCCGGGCGTATGGCCTGGCGTGGAGAGCACTCGCCCGGCGAATCGGTAGGGCCGGAGGCCGGCCTCGTCCAGGCGCCACTCGTCCTCGAACAGGACGTCCGGCTCGCAGGCGGGGGCGTGGGCCGGGAAGCGAAAGGCCGGCACCCGCATCAAGAAGCGTACCGGCCAACTGGTCGGGCGCAAGGTCTCCGGCGGGTTGGTGCCCCGGCGCACGGCCTCTGCGTCGCGGGCGTGGACGGCCACCGGCGCACCGGTCCGCTCGTGCAGGGCCGCCGCGCTGCCAAAGTGGTCGGCGTGACCGTGGGTGATCAGGATCAGGCGGACGTCGGCGGGGGCCACGCCGTGCGCCGCCAGCCGCTCCAGGATCCGGTCTGCCTGGCCGGGCAGGCCGGTGTCTACCAGGATACATCCTCCGTGTCCCCGGACCAGGAAGACGTTGGTGGCGTTGCCTACGCCAATCTGAACGATGGATTCAGCCATAGTTTACGCTCCTTTCTGGACGACATTCACCCTCCCGCAGGTTTGGCCAATCTTCGGACATAAGCGGCTCAGACAAGAACCTGCGGGAGGGTAGACAGGTGCTCCATCAGGCGGAAAACACCATCGCTGTGGGTGTTTGGCCGAACAGGCTGATCTCGAGGCGCTGCTCACAGCGCAGGTCGCCGGGACTCATCAGGTGGGGCGCGTTGGTCAACACCACCATGCGACCGCCCGGCGCGATGATGCGGCGCATTTCCGAGCACACGCGCTGGTAAAAGGAGGCCAGGGCGGTGTCCACCTCCACCGCGCGCCCCCAGGGCAGGTTGGACACGATCCGATCTACTGAAGCATCTGCCAGTGGCAACCTCTGCGCATCCCAGCGCAGGAGGCTGGCGGCGATGCCCGCGGCATGCACATTCGCCTGGGCCGCCACTACGGCCACCGGGTCCCGGTCGCCACCCAAGGCCAGCGCGCCGCCCAGCGCCGCTTCCACCACGATCGTGCCAGCGCCGCAGCACGGGTCGAGCACACGCGCCCCCGGCGCGAGGCCTGCCAGGCGCAGCAGCGCAGCCGCCACGGGGGGCTTGAGCGATCCCGGCACGTGGGCCTGTTTGTACGGGCGCCTGTGCAAGGGGTGCCGGCCCAGCCGCACGCCCACGAACGCAGTGTCGTGCTCGATAAAGACACGCACGTTGAGGTCGGCGGCCGCATCGTCCGGCGCATAAGGCCAGTGATGGCTCGCCCCAATCCCCTCGGCGCACGCTTGCTTGATCTCGTGGGTGCTATAGTTGCGCTGGCCGACAAAGTTGGCGGTGACGGAAAACGCCGGCGAACGGGGAAGGGGCCGCACGCCGGCACACACGGCGGCCGCCTCGTGCAGATTGAGGCGGGCGCTCAGTTCAGTGAGCCTGGCCAGGGCGCTGCGTGGTCGCCCAACGTCCGACCAGGTAGCCACGTCGAGAAATACGTCGTCCACGGTGCGCAACACCAGGAGCGGCGCAAGCGGCCCAGCGCAGGTAGCGGCCACGCGGCGATAGGCGATTTTGTCTACGGTCACGCCGGGCAGCGCGGCCATTTCCTCGGCGCTGACCGCTTCAAGGCCGCGGGTAGTTAATACAAACACTCTCGTCACCGCTCTATCCCATCCCGTGCCACGACCCCCTGCTGGTAGTAGTGCTTGATCTCCCGCATCTCCGTCACCAGGTCGGCCCGTTCCATTAACTCCTGGGGTGCACGGCGCCCGGTCAGGATGACCTCCACGCGCTCCGGCCGTTGGTCGAGGAGCGCCAGCACCTCCTCCACTGCCAGCAGCCCGAACCAGATCGCCACGTTCACCTCGTCCAGCACCACAATATCGTACCGGCCCGAGCGCATGGCCTCCCGCGCCCGCTCCAGGCCACGGCGGGCCTGGGCCACGTGCTCGGGCGTCACCTCCTCCCGGCGAATGCAGCGCACGTCCCCATATTGCTCGATCGTGATCCAGGGGTGGTCGCGCAGCGCATCCAGTTCCCCGTACTGCTGGCCCTTCATGAACTGGCCGACGTAGGTACGCAGCCCGTGGCCCGACGCTCGCAGCGCCAGGCCCAGTGCGGCGGTGGTCTTGCCCTTGCCATCCCCCGTGTAGACCTGTACGTAGCCTGTCGAGAGGCGCCGGTCGTTCATTTCTTCGTCCATACTCCTGCTCCCTTCACTCACCGTATCATATCCGACCCGCATTTCTGCGCAAGTGCTGCCGGCCTGCAACCTGGCGTATTTGCTCACCCGGTGGTATCCTTTGTCCGCGCGTAACCTGGGTAAAGGAGCATGCAATGAAGCCTGACGAGCGCAAGCCGAAGCGCAGGCCGAAGCGCGAGCCGAAGCGCGAGCCGACTGCCAACCGGCGCCAATTTCTCAAAGGAGCGGCGACGGTGGGGATCACAGTCCTGGCCCAGCACCTCCTGGGGAGCCAGGCCATGCGAGCACAGGCCGCCGGGACGAAGGCAACGCCCGAGCCGCCAGGCACACCCAGCGCAACGCTGGCAGAGGGCCTCGACTTTTACGTCTATCTCCCCTTCGTCTCCAAGCCGGAGCGCCTGGACCACGGCCCCTCCAAACTCGGTCTGCACACGCTGCGCCCCAACAACGCCGCCGGGTTCGTGCAGGGTGTACAGGAAGCCGGCGCCCACGTGGCGCTGGTGAAGGCGCTCGACAATTTCGGGTATCTGCGCCTGGTGAAGGAATCGTCGCCGGAGACCATCACCATCGGGCGCTGGAATGGGGCGCCCTGGGTGGACCCCAGCGGAGACCCGGCCGCCAAAGCCAGCAAGATCATGGGCAAGCACATGCCGCACTGGGACTATGAGAAGGACGTGGTGGACTATTGGGAAGTGCTGAACGAGAACGACCCGCCCACGGTGGAAGGCCACGTCTGGCTGGCACAGTTCTTCAGCGAGGCCATGACAATAGCGGAGGAGAACGGCTATAAACTGGCCCTCTTTTCCTATAGCGTCGGCGTGCCCCAATGGCACGAGTGGGAGGCCATCGTGGAGACGGGGGTCTTTGCGCGGGCCGGGCAGGGAGGCCACGCCCTGGCCCTGCACGAGTACAACTGGCCGGTGATGAGTAGCGGGTGGGGGTACCCCCTGGAGGACCAGCCGGCCTATCCGGATCGGGGCGTACTGACCGGGCGCTATCGCCACCTCTACCGCGATTTTCTCATCCCGCGCGACGAGGTAATTCCACTGGCGCTCACCGAGTGTGGCCTCGATCCGTTGCTACGGCAGCCAGGCCAGCCCACAACGTGGAAGGAACGCTACGTGGAGGAGATGGCCTGGTACGACACCCGCTTGCGCGAGGACGATTACGTCATCGGGGCAGCCATGTTCACCATCGGCAGCGGCGGCATCGAGCCCTGGACGGACTATGACTACGAGGAACTGCTACCCGATTTCCACGACACCATCGTGTCGCTGAAAGATGCCTGATTCGCTGCTCACGCTCCCGCAGGTACGGTCAATCGTAACCTGCGGGAGGGTAGCTGGCGCTTTTCCCTGGTCAAGTGGCCAGATAACGATCCAGCCGCTCCAGGCCATCGCCGAAGTTGCGCCGCCCGAAGCCGAAACGAACGTGGCGGTCGTCGGAACCGAGGCCGGTGCCAGGCAGGAGCAGCACCCCCAGTTCGGCTGCCAGGCCGTCGCTGAAATCTCGCGCGGACTGGCTGCACAGGCCGACGAGCGCCACCGACCCGGCCATGGGCCGATTCCAGCGAAACACCGCACGCCAGCGCGCAAAGAACGGCTCCGCCAGGCCCAGGTTGTCCTGGACGATGGCCCGGCTGCGCCCGGCCAGCACGTCGCCAATCTGCAGCGCAATCTCGGCCAGGGCCTCGCTGGGAGCGCTGGCGCAGATGGTGGTATAGTCCTTCCAGCCCAGGATCGCATCCTTGAGCGACCGGTCCTGCAACGCCAGCCACCCGGTGCGCAGGCCGGGCAGGCCATAGGCCTTGGACAGCCCGCCCAGGGTGATCGCGTGCTCGTAGACGTCGCAGCCAGAGGGGAGACGCGCCACGGGATCGTATTCCAGGCCGCGGTACATCTCGTCGCAGAAGAGCCACGCGCCGGCCCGCTCGACGATGCGGACGATCGCCCGCCATTCGTCGTGGGATGGCAGGTAGCCGGTGGGGTTGTGCGGGAAGTTGACGATGACCAGTTTGGTGCGGGGCGTGACCAGCCGCTCGAGCGCATCGAGGTCGAGCCGCCAGCCCCCCGGGCCTTCCGGCGGCTCGTCGGCTTCGACCAGCGACCAGCGGGCGACGCGGCAACCCAGGTACTCCACCACGTTGGCCAACGAGTCGTAACAGGGGGTCAACACGACCACCTCGTCCCGCGGCTCCAGGAGCGCGTGCATCGCCACGAAGATGCCTTCCTCCGGCGCCCCCAGGCTGACCACCTGGTCAGCACCCACGCTCGTGTACAGGCCCGCGATGCGCTCCCGGAGCGCGGGCGCTCCCTGGCTTTCGGTGTACCCCAGCCACAACCGGCCGAGGGATGCGTAGGAAACCCCGGCCAGTTGCAGCAATTCGTCCACGGTCAACGACTCACAGTCGGACGCACACAGAAGATAAGCGGCAGTGAATTCGTGGACGGCAAAAAAGCGCTCGGTTTGAAACGGCTTGATCTTCATATAGTCCCCTCCTGGGGCACAGATATGCATCGCGCGACCAGTCGGCCGTGCTCGTGGGTGGCCACGATGACAAAGTCAAACAGGTCACGCTGCAGGCAGTAGATGGGATCGGCGGGCGGAAAGTGTTCCTCGTCACCGCGCAGGAACTTGAGCGTGCACTCGTGCCCGACGATGCGGCGCAGTGCAGCAGTGTGGTCGTAGGGCCGGCCGGTGAGCAGGTGCTCAATATAATCGGCGCATGCCTCGTCGTCGGGGGTGACCTCCCGGCCACCACCCCCCATCGCCACCAGCGAGACAACTCCCGGAGGGGGTGACAGACGCTGGACGTACCGGGCGACGGCCAAGGCGGTGACGTAGGAGCCCAGAATTACTGCATCGGCGCGGCCGGCAGCGGCCAGTGCGCCAGCCACACCCGCCGAGGTACGCTGGGCGACCTTGCGCCCGGCGAAAAGGTCTCGCCCCGCGGCCAGGATATGAGAAGGGGAGTTGCCCATGGCAAAGCCAGGCACTTGCCTGCCATTGACCTCGCCCACGGCCAGGTAACCTTCCTGGGCCTGGAGCCTGAGGGCGTCTTCAGGAGCGGCCAGCAGGACGATCTCTGTTGCGCCCAGGTGCAGCATGCACGCCGCCGAGGTGAAGGCCCGCAGTACGTCAATGACGACGGCCACGCCTTCAGCGTCACGGGCGCCAGCCAGCAGGTGCTTGCGCAGGATGTGTGGCACTGGATTGACCCCACGGACTATGACGAGGGCGTGGGCTGGCGGTCACCGAACCCCCCACTGCGTGGGGGGCTTGCAGAGACATCCGCCAGCGTGGGTTGGCGGTCACGGAACCCCCCACGCAGTGGGGGGCTTGCAGAGGTATACACAGGGGCCGACGGCACCCTCTGCGAAGTAGAAGGCGGGGTCGGCGTCGGCGGGTAGGGCGGCTCGTCGAGCAGCCTGAACAGCCCATCCAGGTCGCCGGTAGGCACCAGGTACACCAACGGATCTCCCACCTTTTGCACGTAGCGGGTGGTGCGGCGCGGATTCTCCGCCCCGACATTCAGGGTGATCGTGGTTCCATCGGTCAGCACGAGCGTGGCCTGCATTTCCGGTTCCTGCAGGCCGTAGGGAGCCAGGTCGGTCACGCCGGCCACCGCGCGGGAAAAGCGTACCATGGACACGGCGTACGCGAACCCATTGAGACGGGCGCTATCGGCCACCCCTTCCGCCGGTTTGAGCATGTGCCACTCCCGTTCGCCGGCCAACTCGACCGCCGTCGTCTGGCCGGCCCGGGTCACGGTGACCCCGGCCACGTCACTGCCGTTGAACTCCCACAGCGGGGCAGGGGTCGGCAGCGCCCCTTCTTCCGGCGGCGGCTCCCGCTTGGCCTCCACCAGGAAGATGTAGGCGGCCAGGCCCCCCAGGACGACGACCAGCACGAGCGTCGCCAGCCACGGTCTGCGCTGTCTCATGCCCTTACCTCCTGCGCCACCACACGGCGACGCCGGCGGCCACGAGCGCAAGCGGGATGAGGACGACGCCGATGAAGAAGATGGCGTTGGACTGTACCATGGAGAGGAACACGTTGCGCGGCTGCGTGCTCTTGGGACCGATGGCGATCATGCTCTCTTCCTCCGCCAGCCAGTTGACGGCGTTGAGGAACAGGATGCCGTTCCCCAGGCTGCCAATGAACTCGTCGGAGGCGTAATCTGAATCGCCGATCAGCACCAGGCGCACCTTCAGATCCGGGCTTTGCTCAGCGCCTTGCGCCGTCTGCTCGCCCGGCACGGGCGGCGCCTCGAAGGTCGCTACCAGCGTGAGCGGGCCGGGGGTGTCCACCCCTTGGTCGAGCCGCGCTTCGGGCGTCTGCGTGTCCTGCTCCGCCCAACTCTGAGGCGACGTCAGCGCGAGCGGCATGAACGTGGACGTCCCGGCCGGGTCTTGCGCTACCTGCTCCACCGCACGAGCCAGGGGGAAGAACGTCATGGCTAAGTCCTTGGTGATCTGGCTGAAACGGTACGCGCTGACGACCGGGGCGGCCGGGCCGCCCATGAGCGAACTGGGCGGGTCTATCACCACGCCGTCGCCGAAGCGGAGCGACCAGCCGGAGAGAACGTCGTTCAAACCGGCCTCGTAGAGCGGGTCTTGCATGAGGAGTGCCTTGCCCCCCTGGCTCAGATAGGAGCGCAGGCGCGCCACCTCGTCCTCCAGCAGGGGCGTCTGTGGGCCGGCGACGATGACCACCGCCGCATCGCTTGGCACGGTCGTCGTGACCGCCAGGTTGAGCGTGCGTACCTCATAATTCTGGTCCCGCAAGGCGGTAGCCGCCGTGGAGTAAGCCCCCCCGTCGTAGCCTTGCGGGTCGCGCTCCTGGTGGCCGGTGAGGAAATAGACCACCTTTTTCTCCGCGCGGGTGACCTTGAGCAGCGCGCTGGTGACGTCCTGCTCGTCGGCCGTGTACACCCGTTCGATCCGCTCGCCCGCCTGGAAGAGCAGGCCACCGTAGGGAGCCGGGTCGTACTGGCGCGCCTTGAGCGGCTCGCGGTCGGGGTCAATCACCGTGTAGGACAGTTTATCGCTGCGGGACAGGTACTGGTCCAGCAGTTTCTTAAAAGCGTCCTGCTGCTGGTACTCGTCGGCGGTGAAGAAGCCGAGGATGGTGACCGGCTGGTCCACCTCGGCCAGCACCTGGACGGACTGGGGCGAGAGGGTGTGCTCTTTCAACTCCGTGGCGTCGTAGCGGTAGTGGTAACGCCCGGCCAGATAATTCGCCATGATCAGGATGCCGACGAAAGCGACGCCCATCACGACCGCGTTCGACCCGTAGCGGGTCCCGCGCCTCTTCAGCGCCGCCCGCACCTGCGCCGGACGGGCCAGGAGAAACAGCACTCCCAACACCGCCCCACCGATCAGCAATCCTTTGGCCCAAGGGTCCATCACGCGCCAGATCAGGTAGCGGATGGCACCGGCCGCCAACGCGGCCAGGGCGAGGTAGCCCAGAATAGATCCGTATCGCTCGACGAAACGACGCATTACCGCCACCTCCTTGCCTCCAGCACCCGCGTGGCCAGGAACAGGCTGGCGGCCACCAGGCTGAGATAGTACACGACGTGCTGGGTGTCCAGGATGCCGTTCAGGAAGTCGGGGTAGTGGGCAAAGAGCCCGAGTTGGGTCAGGAAATCACCCGTGAAGGTGCCCGTCGCCCGCGAGCCCACGAACTCGACCAGCCACAACGCCACGCTGATGGCGACGGCCAGGACCGCGGCGACGACCTGGTTGCGGGTGAACGTCGAGGTCAGCGTGCCGATGGCCAAGAGGGCCGCGCCGGTCAAGAAGAATCCCAGGTAACCGGTGGCCGTCGCTCCCAGGTCGGGGTTGCCCAGGCGGGCCAGGATGAGCGGCTGGTAGAGGCTCAGGACGAGCAGGGCCAGGAAGAGAGCCAGGCTGGCCAGGTATTTGCCCACCACCAACTCCCAATCGCGCACCGGGGCGGTGAGCACCAGCTCGATGGTGCCCGAGCGCTGTTCCTCCGCCAGCAAGCGCATGGTCACCACGGCGGCGTAGAGGATCAGGGTAAAAAAGAGCCACGGGCTGCCGAGCGTGTAGCCCATGATGGCCTGCTGAGAATAGACGATAATGAGCCAGAAGAGCAGCCCCATCACCGCCAGGAAGGCCGCCATGGTCACGTAAGCGATGGGGGAACTGAAGTAGGCGTACAGTTCTCGTCGCGCGATGGTCCACACATTACGCATCTTCCCCTCCTTCGGCTCTGCTGTCATTCTGAGCGGAGCGAAGAATCTCCGGGGCTTCGTCGGTGGTCAACTTGAGGAAGATGTCCTCCAGGCTCATACTGGCGCTGCGGAGTTCCAGCAAGGCCCAGCCGCGCTCGACGACGGCGCGGGCGAGTTCTGCCCGCCGGTCGTACCCCTGGGTGCACGAGACCTGGTAGGCTCCTTCGTCGCCAGGCTCGACGCCGACGACGCCGTCCACCCGTTTCAGCACCTCGACCGCCTCTGGGCCGGCGTCCCGGATGCGCACGAACACCCGTTCCGCCCCCTGCACCTGGGCCGTCAGTTCCTCGGGCGTCCCTTCGGCCACGATCTCCCCGGCGTTCATGATGAGTACGCGGTTGCAGGTCTGGCTCACCTCGGGCAGGATGTGGGAACTGAGGATGACGGTGTGTTCGCGGCCGATCTCTCGCACGAGCGAGCGGACCTCGGTGACCTGCCGCGGGTCGAGGCCGATGGTCGGCTCGTCCAGGATGAGCACTTCCGGCTCGTGGAGGATGGACTGGGCCAGCCCCACGCGCTGGCGGTACCCTTTGGAGAGTTTGCCGATCACCACGCCGGCGTGGTCGCCGATGCCGCAGGCCTCGAGCGCCCGGTCCACCGCCTGCGCGCGGTTGGGCATCTTGCGCAGGGCAGCCATAAAGCCCAGATAGTCCCGCACGGCCATCTCGGGGTAGAGGGGCACCGTCTCTGGCATGTAGCCGACGCGGCGGCGCACTTCCAGCGAATCGTAGAAGACGTCGAAGCCGGCCACGCGGGCAGTGCCGGTGCTGGCGGGCAAGAAGCCGGTGAGCATGCGCATGGTGGTCGTCTTCCCCGCCCCGTTGGGTCCCAGGAAGCCGACGATCTCGCCTTTGTCCACGTGAAAATTGAGGTCGTAGACGGCCCGCGTGGGGCCATAGTAGCGGGTCAGGTTCTCCGCCTCGATCATCATCGTTGCACCTCCAAGGCCTCACTCACAATAAAGGCGCTCGAGATAGAGAGCGCCTGGCGCAGCAGTGACCAGACCCCCACCTGCGGTGGGGGCTTCTTTCGGCGGGATAGAGCGTGATGGCCTGCAGGTCAGACCCCCACCTGCGGTGGGGGCTTCCAGCCGAGACATACGATCCCCCGACAGGGGGTATCTTATACCACCGCCGAGTAGAGTTGTCAAGAAAGGCCTGTTGGGGTTGATTGTCCCTCCATGTGGCCCGTGGTATAATTCCACGGGGAGTAGGTCCGGAGCCTTGACACTGCCCCGGGGAGGTAGAAATGCTTAGGGTTCAGGTGAAGGAAGAATACGCGGCTATCTTGGATCCAATCCAGGAGAGTGTGGACGAAGCGCTGCGCCGCTATGCCATTGAAAAGACACGAAACCGCATCCTGGAACAGGAACAACGGCTGCAAAAGTGGGAGGAGCAATACGGTTGCAGTCACGACCTGTTCGCCTATCGCACGGCTACCGACGAAGAGTACGTCAAGCAACTGGACGCCGATGCCGCTACTCAGCAATGGGAAGGGGATTTGATCTCCTGGGAGTTTGACGTCGAGAAACTGCGGGAATGGCGACGCCGTTTACAGAGGCTATCGGACGAGTAGTCGCATTATTCGAGGCAACCTTTGCTCAAGCCGTCATCTTCCGCCGGGAAGAGCGGTCTAGCCTGGCGCTCATCGAGATGGAAGGTACTTCCGGCGTTTATCGGGTGCGCTTATGAGAGATCTGGCAGGCCGACGGTGCCCGAAAATATGCTTACTATGTACTGTATCAATCTGACGTGTTGTTGGCTTTGACTGTATTTGATAACCGAAGACAGGCTCCTCCGCACTTTTCGTGAAGTTGCGCAAGGCACTCTCACAATTGGTCCATTTCTGGTGGAAAATCCGGCAGGCTGGCCCAAAAGTATACCTGTTTCTCGGGTTTCTGGCGAGGGCTTCTCACCTTTCACTAAAATCGCGGAAGAACCCATTTTAACCCGACTGATAAGAAGTGATGCGGGTGGTGTAGAGGCCGACGTTGAGCTGGGTTGATTCCAGTCTCTCCAGATGAGTGAGTATCATAAGCATCACATACCCTCAACCGTTTACAATCTGTTTGACAGGCCCCAAAAACGTAACCGAGCTCCCTCGTCGCCAGCCAACTGGCTTACCATTCAACCAAGAATGGCCAGACCTAGTCGCTGTTGTTACTCCCGATGCTACACCTCATAACCCGTCATTTGCCAAAATGAGAAATCTTGAGGAAACCACCTGGCGGTCCTTCCGATAGGGCATCTTGAATTCTGCTGATGGTCCTGGCGACGTTCTTCTCACCTGTATGCACTCTCCAATTCCACTGCCGAGGCCTTCCAACTTCTTGTGCCCACAACCTCCTAAGATATTGAGATGGGAGATGCTCCGAAACGACATACACAAACTTTTCTCCGAGCACATTTTCGTAGAATAGATAAGGGATGTCGGCAGTGCCATAATCACGCAAGTCACTAAGGGCACTGATTTGCTTCTCAGAGAATCTGTGTTGGAGGTGGAGACGAAAATCTGCGTTGCAGGGACAGGCATGTAGATGTGCATGAACAACTGATTTGCCCGCGCGATTGGAACTCGACTCGCCGTGTTCAAAGAAAATTATGTCACCATACAGCCGCTTGAGCAGCATTCCAATGTGATTCTTCAATTCAACAAACTCGGACATCTGTTCCTGAGGCAGTGCTCCGATCGACAAATAGTGTGACTTCGGAAGCAGTATAACATACCCTTCCGCCAACGCGCCTAGTCCAGCAACGACAAGACAAGAGTCAGTCTCCGCCAGCAAGTCTGAACTCTGTGCGTACTTCTTCCCTTGCTTTGCCCAAATACTAGGACGGGTATGGAGGACGAATTGGGTGCAGAGGATACACGAATCATCCACTACATATTTCTGCCTTATAGCCTTTTGCTCCTCCCGGGTTACAGAACGTTTCACAAGCTTGACACTCCTCATCCAACTCGCTACAAATTCCTTGTGCTTTTCCGCGCTCTCTCACACAAGTTGGCCAACCAATCTCGTCTCTTTCTGTCCAAGATCTTCCAAACCTGCAAATATGAACGAGAGGCTTGAGCAGAACCCGAAGAGAAGACCGACAAAATCACCTCGGCCTGGTCATCGTTGTCCACATCGGCTACCAAGATGTCGCGTACCCATCCCATCGTCTCGCACGTCCAGGCCAGTTTTCCGTCCGCCGTCAAACTGTGCAACATCTGACTTTCTGATCCCACTAGCAATTGCACCTGACCATCCACCTCCAATGGGCGAATAGCTTCAATGCGATAAGATGTATCGAACGTCCAATACACAGAACGGTCGTCACGCAGGGCGTATATTGTTCCATTATCACAACCTAACACCAATTCTGTATGCCCATCTCCATCTATATCACAGGGGCAAACTACCCGTACCCAGTTTGCGGTATCATACTGCCAACGCGGTTGCCCGTTGCTGCCCAGCACATAGGCTACACCGTCTCTAGCCCCGGCTATCACCTCAAGTCGTCCATCGCCGTCCAAATCAGCTACAGCTATACTTCGGATCCACCCGCCAGCGACGAACTCCCATTTCAAATCCCCACTGCGATCGAGGACATAAAGAACGCTATCCTCACAACCCAGGACAAAATCCGTGCGACCATCTCCATCTACATCGGCCAGGATCAGAGAGCGAATCCCCTGTGGCAACTCGTGCCAAGTCAACGACTTGCCTTTCCGATCAAGAATATGCAGCTTCCTTCCCTTAGTTCCCACAACCAATTCACTGCAGCCATCGTCGTTCAGATCCGCCGCACTTACAGCCCAGACCCAGTTTCCTGGTATAGTCAGCCACCGCCATCTAAGCTTGCCATCGCTTCCCCAGAGGGATACCGATCCGTCCACTGCACCAACAACCAAACCACTATATCCATCCGGGTCTATCAACCAGTGTATGGTGTCAATCTTGGCTGGTACCTGGCGAGACCACAACTGGACCAGTGGGGTGGTTGCTACCCAGTCAAGCAATCCTGCAGCTGTGCCCTCGCTCAACTGATCAGGTTCTTTCGACAGTGCCTCTAGCAAGGTGTACTGCAGAGGCCGAGCAATCTCGACACTCGATACGGCGATGTTCAGAGAGTCAAGTAACTCCCTATCCAAGTTGTCGAGTCTGGCATCGGGCTGTTGTGCAAGCTCCTCGATCTCTGCCAGAATTCCTTTCCTCAATCCAGTCACTCCCAGAGACACCAGTTGCCCATCTTTGGTGGCAACGATGATTTGGCCCACTTCATCGGGCAAAGCTGCATACGTCATGGTGACAATCTCACACTTCAGATGCCACCGCCATACCGATTTCCCATCATTGATGTCAAGAATGTGTATGTGACCAATGCGCGTGGCAGCTACGATCTCCACTTGCCCATCGCCATCTATATCTGCTGAGGACACTCCATGGACCCAGTTGCCCAGTGACCGCTCCCAAATCAGACGCCCCTTCAGATCCCAAGCGATCAAGTCACCGTTTTGCAGTCCAGTCAGTAGTAGAACCCTATCTTCTGCCAGACAAGCCAAATGAAGCTGGTAGATCCACCCATCCGTGGAACGTCCCCAACATTCACGCCCTACTTCGTCGACCAGGCAGACAGTTCCATCGCGGCCGCCGATAAACAGCCCTTTAGCAGGGCGTACCGGATCATATGCAGGCATTTTCAGCACCGTGTGCTGCGTACTTACTTGCTGGATGGCGATTCCAAACCTATCCAGAAAATAGAGCATACCATCTTCAGTGCCAACGCTGATGAAGCACTCCTTGGGATTCTCTGCTGTCAGTAGATAGATGCTGTCTACCCATTGTCCTACGTTAGTATTCCACAACCTTCTTCCATCGACCTTCAATGCACAAACGGTGCCCCTATTGGTAGCTACTAATATCTCGACCGTGCCATCGGTATCGATATCGGCAGCAGCAAGACAAGTGATACGCTCATTTTCAAACGCCGATATCTCTGTAAGGGTTTGTGCTCGCCAATCGAACATCTTGATCCTGCCAGAATCGGTGCCAAGGAGAATTTCTGGTGTACCATTACCATCGACATCACTGATATACAAGCATCGTGCAATGTCGTGGATGGGGTAGATCCAGTTTTGGTGCAAGATACTGCGCGCTGCTTCTAGAAGACCTCGTTTTCTGCTATGTTCCGTATCAGCTTCAAGATGTTGTGGTAGACCAGCATCCATAGTCTCATCCTCTTTCATCCAGCAACACGGGCTGGCACTTCTGCTATCACCTCAAAACCACAAGTGTCACGGCCGGCGTAGTGCATCCTACTTTCTTGCAGACTCAGTATCTCAAATTCAGCAAGCAAGCTCAACAAACACTCCTCACTGAAGAAGTGTCGTATGTGCCCTGGATCACCCTCATCATCAAACATATTCAGCCCAACTGGATTACCAACGCCGCACTGCGGGTCATGGACGGATTTGACACTGAATGCGAACAGGCCATCTCTTCGCAACACTCTGTTAACTTCCGCAAATATGCTAGCGGTAGTTTCGTTGTCGAAGTAGTGGAGAGAGTAGTGCGAGTACACGACATCAAATCGGCTATCAGCAAAGGGCAGAGGGGTCGAGAAGTCATGCCGCTGCACGGTAATCCCTGTCAAGTTCTCTCTTCGAATTCTCTCTTTCGCCATCTTAAAGACTGCTCGGGAGAAATCTAGGCAATAGACTGTGAATCCTTGCTGCGCAAACCAAGTGGCGTCATACAATCGGCCAAAACCCAGCTCCAGGATGCTGTGAGCATTTCGCCCCCTGAACCACTTCAAACTGTGTAGTGCTAGAGGAGATGGCCCTGGTGGCAACTCCTTACGCTGATGCCAGCGATCCCACCAAACTGCGGCCTTTGGATTCATTATCATAGGATTCATGTTCTTCCTTATCTCTCTTCTCCAGTTAAGAGGGGAGCAATTACAGTGCGGAAACCTACGTAAGGTACTCGGTTATCCGACGATGCCATATAGCGGCAGGCGCAATGAGCGTATTGTCGGTCATGGCTCCACGCCCCTCCGCGCAGAACATATATACCGGACGAAGTAACATTTTCAGAGGGGCGGAGTGAGCTAAGGATTACGTTACTTGTCCACTCAAACACGTTGCCTGCCATGTCCATCACGCCGTAGAAGCTTGCCCCGCCAGGAAATATCCCTGCCGCCGTAGTACGCGCAAAGCCCTCCTCACGAGTATTGGCCCTGGAACGAAGAAACTCGTGCCCCCATGGCCACTCATACCCGTTGGGCCCGCGAGCTGCCTTTTCCCATTCTGTTTCTGTAGGTAAACGCACAACCCAACCGTTGTTCAAGGACGCCCGCAATTCGTAGGGCAGAGTTTGGTCCTGGAGCAAACTGCGTGTTAGCCATGCACAATAGGCATTGGCATCATGCCATGAAACCAAGACCACTGGATGGTTAGCCCGATCTGACGAATACATACGTCGTTGCAGGTCCCAACTCCACTCAGGAAACATCTCTGACCAAGGCGCTGGATAGTCAGGCATATCGGCTAAGAAACGCTGATACTGAGCATTAGTCACTGGATAAGTCATGATGTAAAAAGCAGGCATATCCACTTCGCTTTGGGGCAATTCGTCCCCGAGTGCAAAAGGATACGCTGGCTGACTACCCATAATGAAAGGGCCGGTCGGAATTCTGATGAAATCGGAACGTAGACAAAGACCCATAAAGCGAGGATCACCTATTTTGCCCAGCAAATCGCCGGCCATCGCTCGGTCGTTCAAGTCAATATCTTCATTGTTGAGAGCGTGCTGTAAACGCCTCTGGACCTTAGATCGCAGATTGTCCGGTATTTGTGCCACACCTGCATCAATGAGACAATCGGCGACCAGAATCAGATTGTAGATAGGTTCTGGCTCAGAAGGAGCGTCGAGTATGGTCTCTAGCAATTGGGCAACTCGCAAGCGTCCAGATTTGGCTACAACGAGCTTGATAACCTCCCTCCACCAACTATCACCCAGATGCTCCATTACTAGCGGTACATAGTCATCTCGGCTAACCACCGCCACCGCCGCCAAGTATTCCTGCAAAGCAAGGTGAGCAAATCCATATTTCCCCTGCTCTCGCTCTTGGAGTAGGCTCGTCCGCTCCTGTATAAATCTAACGAAGCCCTCGGCCATCTTAGCGGCTGTATCGGCATCGCCACCTGTGGTCTCGAACTGCTCTCGCAAGAAACGCATTAGAGAAGCGCCATCCATTTCTCGGAGGTTTCGCTTGTGCATTTCGAAGGCAATACTCTCAAGATAGAGTCTTTTATCCCGAGTATCAAGAGCCCTGCCGTGCAGCATTGAAATATCATCAATTCCCTTGGCGGTGTCCCACTGAGACAGGAGTACCTCCACCACCATGTCGTAGAGTTCTGCCCGCCGTTGTGGCAGTGATCCCCGATACCTATACACTAGAATGACAACCGTTAGCAGCAGTGGATTGGCTGCCAGTTCCTGTACCGTTGGCATGTTGGAAATTGTTTGAAGAAGATTCGCACTCTGCCTATCGGCCCTATCCAGCGCCATTGAGCATTCGTCGCCGGACAAAAATCTCTCTGCTTCCCGATTCCATTTTTGCACGAACGTCACTATGTCCCCGCTTGTGAAGTTGTATAACGTAGCGACCCTGTAGCCAGCTCCCAAGCGAGCCGATCCGCGATAGCCCATGACACGGCTGGTCACTACATATCGGTTTTGTGGATAGCGTATGGTAAACATTTCGATGATGCGGGCAATGCGAGTTCGCGTCTTCTCATCGGCTACCTCATCGATCCCATCGAGCAGGAATAAGCACCTTCTGTTCCCATCAGCTAACCAAGAGTCAAAAAAGTTTTCAGGAATAGCTACATTCCAACTAGATATGTACACATGAATAAACCTCAGCAAAACATCTGGGCCATCGGTGCCACGATCAGGTCCTAGCTGTTTGGCAAAATCCCGCACATAAAGTGAGATGGGCAGATAAGTCAGATTGGCCGGTAAACCCAACGGTAATTCGTCCCGTAGATTCCGGGAATACTGCAAAGCCATGTATGAAAGCAGAATAGTCTTGCCACTACCTGGTGATCCTAGAACTACTAGACGTGGATAAGAAGCTAAGAGCTGATCCACAGTAAGGAGATTTCCTTCAACGCGTTTTTCACCCTCAGTTTCCTCAACATCGCCCAAACTCTGTTGCCATGAATAGGGTAAGAGCGCTTCCTCTTGCGGGTTCCTTGTTTGTAAAACACATCGCGGAACGTAGACTTTTTCCAACTCAATGTTGATTAGTTGATCGGCGACATAAATGCCATGAAGCTTCAGCAACCGATTGCTCTCAATGATGTAGTCTAGGTAGGCTTGCAGAACTCGAGTTTCATCTAATTTTCCCTCTACACGAGCTAACTTATCAAAGGTGAGCCCATTCATCTCTTGTGAAGCCAGTCTGTTCAGCGCCTCTATGATTTGAGCGCGGTCGGAACGACGGGTCTCAGTATCACCATAGTGGCGAGTCTGGGAGATATTCTCCAGCAGACGTGACTGAAGCGTCAAAGCCTCGGTGTAGCGATGATGACCACCGGTCAGCCGCCTCAGTAGCTCTTCCAAACCGCTCTCGTAGGCAGAGAAAACATCTGTCACTTCATTTCCCTCCAGGCCGGATCCCAGAAGAGTCGAATTTGGTTCTCGATTCTTGATCAAAGATCCGGATACTTGTCTCGTCTGTTATGAGCATCGCGTTCGAACACAACCAATGCGTTCCAACACTCGAAAGAAGCTTCGTCTCCGTCCACTTCAGTTCGAACCGCGTCAAAAACGGTGTCGTATGCGAGGTCGCCACAGTGAAAAAAGAATCCTCGGTTGCGGACCAAGTCGCCAAGCGGAACGCGCCAGTGTGAGATACAGCGGTTCACAAAAACCGACGCCACACGTTGCCGCAGAAGGGAAGTCAAGTCGGAACTGGTGACTAAACGGATATTTGGCAATCCGAGACGGGAGCGGACTCGCTCCATCAACTTCAGTTGCGGGCAGCCATCTTCGTGAAGAACAACCACACCTACACCCTTCGGCCTCAGCAGAGCAACCAATTCGTCCACGAATTTTCTCTTGTCGTTAAGATCTTGAGTTTAGACAAAGTATGAAACGCTGGGCAGATGCCCAACTGAATCAAGTTCCTTAACAATCGAGTTTCGCGCCAACTTCAGGCCGATTTGAGCTTCTGCTTGCCCTTTTTGACCACCCGATGTCGCTCAGGCCGAGTGCGCGGCCGCCCAGTGGGCCATCCTGGCGACTTTCCGCGCGTTTGAGGTGGCGCAGTCGGAGTGCCAATCTCTCGGAAAAGCCCTCCGAATCCCTGTAGCACGCGCTCGGGGGTTGGCTTCTCCTGCGCGGGCTGCCAAGGCAACGGGTTATCCTCGACCAGATCACGGCCCAGAAAGAGCTGCCACTGTGCCAAGCTGACCAGCATCGTCCACCGATCACAGCCCTCTGCGCTCTGGAAACGGGGCAGCGTCCAGTTGAGATACTGCTTGCGGAAGCGGATGCTGGGCTCTACTGGCCAGCGGTACTCGTACCAATGCCACAGGTTCTCCAAGCGCTGGTCGCTGGGCTGCTGATGCGGGGGCGGCTGGTAGCCCAGCCAGAAGAGCGCTGACGGCTTTTCTCGCTCCAGGTGAGCTTCTACCAGGACGGCACTGAACGATGTGTCGGCATCCTGGCGGGCGTGTTTGTCGTCCCACCGCCGCAGCCGCACCTTGCCCCAGCGTGGATGTTCCAGTTCCGCCATCGCAGCGGGCTCTCCCCAGGTCTCCGGTTCCTTGAAGGCGAAGCGATCTCCGTGAACACGCGGGCGGCCGCAGCCACTGTACGCGCCGGGCGTGCCATACAGGACGCGGTCACGCCGCAAGCGTACCAGGGCGCCGCACGGCTCATCCCGCAGCGGGGCCAGGAAGCGGTGGTTGCCATACTTGGCATCGGCTATGACGAGGTACAGCTCTTCCAGCATCTCCTCCTGCCGATGGCGGCACAGCTGTTTGACCTGCTCTATGCCCACCTCAACATCCGTCTGCGGGCTGAGCGCCCGTCTGATGGAAATAGGGAGTCCCCAACTGCTGCCTGGTTCCGGCACCCATGCCAGCACGGAGTATGGATGACCGACCACGATCGATCCGCCGTCGACGGCGGGCGTGGGACTGAAGACGTACTGCCGGTCAGCCAGGCTCCACGCCGCTGGATGAGGCCAAGCCGTACCATCCAGGGAAAACAGCTGGGGGCCCTGCGCCGGGATCTGCTGGATGAAATACCACTCCAACCATGCCCAATCTTGGCTGCCCCGCTCAATGGCGGCGTAACTGCTGTGCCACTTGCGACGGAAGGGTGGCAGAAGACTCAACTCGGGAAAGCAGCGGATCGACCGGCCGAGAAGTAACGCATCGACGAGCTCGGACTGGGCATCATTGGCTTTGGTAAATCCGTGCTCGTAGATGGCTTGACGAAACTCGATTAGGTTGTTAAACTGCTCCATGGTGAAAACCTCCGGTATTGGTCTACCTTGAGTTTCCACCATCGGGCGGTTTTGCGCAAATCGCAAGCCGCCCTCATTATTTGTCTAAACTCGAGTAAGATACGAAACTACATGCAATGCGAGAACGGCGTCAAATAACCTCCCCTTCAGCAACGAACCAGAGAAGGGTGCGCGAATGACCTCGACCGCGTAACTGCCCACCGGAGAAATTGGCGTAACCGGATCAACTAGTACGATTTTTGGTGGCTTACCTGGCAGTTCGGTGACCAATGGATGCTGCCCTCCGCCGATTTCGAGGACAGTCGTTGGCGAATAGCCCCCAAGAAGCTCCTCTATCGCTGTGCGGATCAACCGTTTCTCATCAGTGTAACGAAAAACCTCGGAATAGGCATTAGAATCAAGTTTCTGGATCGTGTCAAATACCTTCCTCATAGGGATCGTCTCCCATGCTTTGTTGGCGACACTGCCAGTGGTTGGGCTAAGTCATTTGCCTGACTCCATTGGACTGTTTTGCGTCACCTGGATCAATGCTTCATCCCAGCGCTCGCTTACTGTTGCCTCTCTCACTCCATAAAATCCCGCTACCGCCTGTTCGATTCGCCGCAGGTTGTACGGCCGTGGCTCCAGGAACCGTCGCTAGTCGTAGTCGTGGTAGCGTTTGTCCAACAGCACAAAGGCGCTGCGGTCGCTCTCGCTGCGAATCCCACGCCCGCAAGCCTGCAAAACCCACGAAAGCGACAGCCGATCCAGGGCACATTCACGTGACTTGGCCTGGACGTCATCCCCCAGGTCTTCGGCGATCTCCGCAAAGTGCGCGGTGTACTTTGCTTCGAGTCGCTGGTGGAACAGCGACGGGTACTCCATCGGGATCGAGACACAGATGACCGATTTGAGCAAATTGCTCTGGAAGTCCGCGCCTTCCGAGAGTTTGCCCTGGTAAACGGCAGTCTGAACGATTCGGGCTGTGGTGCGCAGCGAATTTCCTTCGGCTAACGCCCGCACCGCCATGTCGAAAATCGCCGGATCTGCCTCCAAGTCGTAGTACGCGGTGTCGTATCGCAAGGACACGCTACTCTCGCAGGCTTTGCACAGCCCTTGTTTCTGACCACAACTGGAACCGTTCTTGACCATTTGTCCTTCGTAGAAGGGTATTCCATAGTACCGACAATGCCGATGGGGACAGTAAAGTGTTTGCCAGTTCACTCCTGGCTCCTCCATTGAGTATTCCAGACTCAACGGAGAATGCCACACCTTTCAGCTGTTGACCAATCTCATCACGGGAGTTGAGGGACACTCCCTCCCCATCCAGATGGAGCTGAATTGCCTCTCGGAGGTTCTGGGCCGTTTCGTCCAACGTCTTGCCCTGAGTGACCACGGCTAGGTTCAAGCACTCGGCCACATATCCTGATTCATCCCCTGGGTAGGTCACCGCCTGGATGGTGTATCGTCGCACTCCCGTTTCTCCGCCCGGTTCCTGCTATACTGAATCCTTGAGACAATTATACGCGGCTTGGCTTACGACGACAAACCGGCATTGGCCGGGGGATCCTGAATTACGATCGGGGTAAAGGATAGGGACAGCAGGCGGCTGCCGTCCCTATCGCATTGCCTCGGCGCGGCATGGTTCGCGCCTACCGATATACACCATACTCTTTGCCGGTCTCGATGAGCGCGTGCAGGTTCTCCGGTTTGGCGTCATCCAGGACGGCACCCGTGGAGAGGATAAAGCCACCGTCTTGCGCGACGTCGTCAATCAGGCGCTTGACGTACGTCTTGACGTCCTCCACTGTGCCCGCCTTGAGCAGCGACACCGGCACGTTGCCGCCGAAGCAGGCCCACCCGCCCAGCCGCTTCTTCACTTCCTTCATGTCGGTCTGATCAAACATCCAGATCGTCGTGCCCTTGGGGATGTCGGGGTCGGTGATGAGGTCCAGCCGCTGATTGTAGCCGCCCTCGGCGAACAGGTAGGGGACGAGACCTGCGTTGACCAGGCCGAGGATCACTGCCTTGAGGGTCGGCCAGTAGAAGGTCTTGTAGTCCTCGTTCGACATAAACCCGTCCGCGCCCTTGTGAAGCGGGATGAAGACGATCGGATGGTGGCCAAGGCCCGCCGAGCGTGCCCCCATGTCAATCGCGAGCGGAACGAGTCTGTCCATGGCGGCGAGCAGTTTTTGGGGTTGGCGGAACTTGTCGAGCATGATGGCGCGCGTGCCGCGCATGGTATCGCCCAGCGTGTCAAACGGCGCCTTTGTAAAACCGCCGATCAGGGCCGGCAAGCCCAACGTGCTAAGGGTGGCATTGTCAGCCGCGCCGGCAGCCTGGATCCATTCCATCGCGGCCCGGCCGGCTTCCAGGAGCTTCTCGAAGGCTTGTTGGACGGGGGGAATGCCGATTGGGACGATGTACGGCCCAAAGAAAGGCAGCTCGAGAATGTCGGTGAGCGGCGCGACCATCTGCCACGCTCCCAGCGCCCCGAAAACGCGCGGCAGATAGAACCGCATAAAGTAACCGGAGGGGTCATTGATGAACAGATCGTACTCGTCCGCGTGCATGTATTCGGCTTCGACGCACTGGTATGGCGTCGTGGAAGGCACGCCATGCCCGGGCCAGCGATAGAGCTTGTAGTCGAGAATCTCAAAGACTTTGCCCGAGCCGTAAATCGGCGCACCCGATAGGGAGTCTGGCACGAAATCGGCGTGGAACTTGGTCAGCGCCTGGCCGAGTTTGGCGTAATCGTACATCGCCTCTTCGACCGTGATTCCTGCGTACACGAAGGGATAGAACCCAATGGTGGGGCAGACCGGCACGCGCTCAGGTTTCCTGAGTTGGACGACGTCCTTGATCATCTGCACACGGCGCTGGTAGGCCTGCTCTGTCTCAGGGCTGGCAAATTGCACACCCTGCGGCGACGCAAAGTCCTTAAAATGCGCTTCAAGTTTCTCGTGAGGGGCAAGCATTTGTGTATCCATGGTTCATGCTCCTACCCAGGACCTGGCAAGCGAGAGGGCCACCATAGCATCCTTGCCATAGGCATCGGCGCCTGTGTATTGGCGGATGTGGTCATCCATCTGCCCACCGCCGATCATTATCTTGACCTTAGCCCGCAGGCCGGCATCCTTCAACGCCTGCACCGTATTCTTCATCGGGTCATAGTACTACAACCTCACTTATGGTGAGCGATTCCTATGGATACCCGTTTCAGGCCATGCAACGCCGCGCCGCCGGTAATGGCTGCGGCGAGCTTGCTGGCGTCTGGTTCGCCGCCAGTGCGACCACG
>Ga0307376_10001562_pt1 | contig 24275 bp, 38 predicted proteins | sample TR2MG_FD_202536 | JGI IMG/M metagenome (GOLD analysis project Ga0307376, IMG submission 202536) | Soil microbial communities from Risofladan, Vaasa, Finland - TR-2 | ecosystem: Environmental > Terrestrial > Soil > Coastal area > Acid sulfate soil | place: Finland: Risofladan, Vaasa | collected...
CTGGATAGAGTAAACTTGCTTAAACATATAGTAAACCTATATACATTAGATGGCTTTAGATGGAATAGGAAACCTACTAGTATACCTCAACTAGCCACTATCCTCAGAATACCCCAGACCGACATTATGGACTACATCTCTAATCAAGGTCAGATTATGGGTAGCCTAGCCAGCCCCCAAAACATAAAAAATACTCTAGAATCAATCATTACCCTAAGTACCAGTTATGCTATCCAAGACAGAGGTCTAATACAACAACAATTAGAACAACTCGCAATAAGCCAAGACGGTAAGTATAAACCTTTCATAACTGCAGAAGTAAACAAAACATTAAAGCTTATGTTAGAGTCTAACAAGAACATAATGGAATCATATAAGACCTTCTTTACCACTACTAATCCTATAACTAATATACTAAACCTAATAAGTAACGATACTAAAGAATTCTTATCTCCTGATCAGGCTTTAGAAATCATTACTAATAAACAATTGCCTGCCTCTAAACCTACTACCCATCAGGGGAGTAGTCCTCTTTCAGAACATGCGGATCTTGCGGATTTACTGCATGAGGAATACGGTGTAGGGGGCCTCATAGACGTACGGGAAAATCGCTCTGGCACCGAAGCCCTAGAGCCCAACAGGGCCCAAGAAATTGAGGCTTTACAGCCTAACAGCCTCTATACCAGCCTGCCTGCCGAGCATGAGGAAGGCCATTTCCAGAGGCGAGGCATAGAAGTGGTAGACACTGATGAGCTCCCATAAATTATAGCTATAAGGCCCTGTAGCCATCAGGCTGTGGGGCCAAGTCGTGTGTCGAGCTATGGAGCGATAAAGCCTTTTTACATGTTAGCCAGTCCTTTACCCAGTCCCTTTCTTGGTAATTAATAAAGCCTTGAAGCTAGTTAGCTGTAAGGCCTTATAGTTTGAGGATCGAGCGGTATACCAACGTTAATTAGAGCTCAGAGCTCTAGAGCCACGTAGGGCTATGGAGCGTTCGAGCTCTAGAGCGATAATAGGGCCCAGCCGAGTTTGCATATAATCATTGGATTGATCTTTAAATTTGATTTTTAAAAATCTTTTAATTTTTTTTATTAATTTTTAATATCAAAATTAAGTTTAATTTATTTTGTTAAAATATTTTTTTATTCATTTATTAATTGTATATTTGTATTGAACATCAAAAAAAATCAGCTTATGAAAAAAAGATGTTCTTTGACATATTGAGATTTTCAAGTATTTTTTCAGCTATAAATCAAAATTAGAGTAACCTGAAAAATAGAAAATCTAAAAATCAATTTTTAATTTTTTAAATTTTTAAATTTATTTTAATACTAAAAATGATGGAAACAAAAGAAGTACAGAATCAAAAAATTGTTACTGAAAGTAAAAAAATTGTTTCAGATGAACAATTAATTTCAAAAGAATTGGAATCTTTAAATACAGATTCTTTAACAGATGTACTTGAACAAAGTACACAAAGAATCTACAAAGAGTCTTTTATTGCAGATGTTCGCAAAGAACATCCAAATTTGAATACAAATTCAAAAGTACGTAATTATGTACGTAAGTCTTTGTATTTGCAAATTGCTAAAAAATTAGTTACTGTATTTATTGCAAATAATAAAAAAATTGCAGTAACTAAACAAACCAGCGAATTTAAAGCATTTGCAGAACTTGTAAACAAGTCTCTGCTACATTCTAGTAATAGACCCCAATTCAAAAGCAAAGAACGGCAGAATTGGGATAACGTGCTTAAAATCGCATTTATGATATTTCATAGTAAATGAATTAATCAGAATAGAGACGTTTATAACGTCTCTATTCTTTTAAATTAAGTGCAATGGATAAATTTATAACAAATAAAAATCTATCTGTTAAATTGAGTAAAAAAGCTAATTTGGATTTATTGAATATCAGAACAGAATTAAAAAAAATAAGTCCAAATTCAAAATACTTGAATGATAGATTGAACGGGACAAAATATAAATTTTCAATAAAATAAAAAATAATTTTAATTTTAAATTTAATTAATGGGATACAAAAAAATGTATCCCATTTTTTTTATCGTTTTTTTTATATCATTGATACCATGTGCCATTCCCACCACCACAAGGCCCCGCGTATATTAAGGCTTTATCTGCTAACCCCCTGATCTACAAAAGATCAGGGACTAACCTTCGGTTAAGTCCCTCATATATAGGAAGTTTAGTCTCGATCAGGCACCCCCAAAGTACTCCCCACCCCCTTTGCCATCAAAAAAAGGCCTCCAAAAGCCTACTTTGGGGCCCCTTAATCCGTAAAAAGCCCTGTTATCTACAAAAAATACCAAAAAAAACTTCCTAAGTTCGGACCCTTAATCCCTGATAGGCCCACAAAAACCAAAAAAAAGCCCATACACGTGTATATAGGCATGTTATAGAACACCTTGATAAAGGATTCTTAATCACACAAAAAAGAGGCCCAGTTTCCCGGGCCCCTTAATCCTTGTCTTTAATTAATCTTTTATAGTAAATCAGGAATTTTACTCCCATGAAGCATCCTCCATAACCTGTGCATGTTGCATGACCATTTCAGCCATCTCCGTTCCGGCCCAGTAACTCATGAGCCCAATCTCTCAGAAGTTTCGGGGCTAGTACGTCTTGGCCGCGAAGCAGAAATACAGGTTCAGCTTCTGGGATTAATCCTGCGGGATCTTGAATGCGGTTGTAGTCTTCTCTGGCATGTTTCATAATCTTGATAATTATGGGAGCTATATGATAAACCCCCGGTTAATACTAGTAACAATTGTATATTATAATAGTATTATTATATATTCTAAGATAAGAACTTAATATACTAGAAGAAAGGGAGATCCGTAGTATTTGGATCTCCCTAGGATTAAGTTAACATTTGGGTACGCTGCAATACCCCCTTAATCTTTATCATAAAGGGGGGTCCCACTTTCGAGGACCCCCCAGGGATTAACGAAGGTACATGAGGGAGCTAACCAAACTCCTGGTATCAGTTTCCTTAATACCAACCTTTTTAATCCTTTACCACTTTAATCGATGCTTGGATTTCCTCAAGTATGGTCTTCTCCGAAATAGTTCGATCCACATGAAAAGTAACTATTCTTTGCAAACCAACACATGTCCTTAATCGATTCTTTATCTCAAAGGTTAAAAATCCGTCTCGCTTATTCCTTGAATAGCATAGGATCTCTATATCTGGATTATCTCTTAGTATCTGTATCATTCCATAAACTTAAATACCAAACTACTATAAATAAAAGGCCAAGACTAAAACAAATACCTACTGGGATATCCACAAATAGACTATCACCAAATTGTGAAATTTGGAGTCCTGAAAGCAAAAAGCCCCAGGCAAAAATTAGTTTCTCTATCCGTTTCATGTTTCGATTTGGTTAATGTGTACATATATATGCTGAATTGATATTTCTCCAGCTTCACTTTTACAGATTTCCATAACATCATTGGGATTAAGTTGAACTCTGATAATACTCAGGTCCTTCATATCCTTACTTAACTTAATCTTATGGTCTGTTATCCTAATCGTTGCTTCTCGGATCTTAAGTATTAAAAGATCCTTATCCTTTTCCAACTCCTTTATAATCTGTTGTTCATAAAGTATGGATTTGATACTACTAATGATGTAAGGTTTTATTATTTGAGTCATAATTATAAATTTAAAAGAAGCCCGGTCGTTTCCAGCCTCAGGACATTATGTCCTAGTACCTTTGCCTCCGTTATGGCTTTGTATCTCCGGGCTTTGGTTTAATAAACTTAATCCCCGATCCGATGTTCATAGTGATAGGGCCATTCCCATTCTCTCTCACTCTGGCCTTTCTGGGCACTAGTGACCCAGAGATCGGGACAGTCCGCATCACATTGGACTTTAAGGTTAACACAGTAACCTCCCCAAGCTACCACTACTATCGCAGGTAAGGCATCACTTGTATTTCCGTAGGGACTAATTTTTTTTCGATCTTCATTAGTAAGATGATAGATTACTTGATCGCCTATTGTTGGAACTATTTTACTCATAACATTATAATTTTAGGTTAAAGGGGACCTCCGTTAGGCCCCCTAACTTTCTGGTTGTTTAATTAGATTTTTTAGTATACGGGCCTTGACGGCCCTAACCCGGATCCACCTCCTTACAGGATCGACCACGGACCCGAACTGGTCTGGGTACCCTTGACCGTCTCGGTCCGATCCTTGTTATCCATTCCCAGAAGTCAATTCTGATATCTACCATATCTCGCCCATATACAGGTATGAATTTCGAACTGGGATAAGTGTGAGTGTTATAATATGGACTAGGGATAGCTATCATCTTCTTATCATTGATTTATTCCATTATTACCAGCCTTCCTTATAATTGAGTAGTATCAAAAGTATTTCGGAGATCAGCTTCTAAGATTCTTTCAATCCTAATAATATTATAAATATCACACCCCGCATTTGATGCGTTATTAAAAAGATTATAAGGATCAGATTCTATGATTTTAGCATAAAGTATTGCTCCTGATATGTAAGTAATTTTCCATTTTTCCATAATATGTATATTTAAAGTTTAATGCTTTTCTTTGCCCTTGCTTTTTCTCTTAAAGCCTTCCTTCTTTCAGTTTCGATTCGTATATCCTCTTGTTTGAGGTAATAGCGATATCTCGATTTAGTAGTAAATACCGCTATACCTTTGTTCACAAGCTTTTCTGCTTCAGAACGTGGTAGTCGGTCGCACTTATTATTTGGATACCTAATACAAATTAACTTTTCTTGATTCATGACATTTTAGATTTTACTACTGTTTGGATTTCTGAAACTAAATCTATGAGAATCATATTAATTTCATGGGGGTCTTTCAACAAAAATTCATCAGTTAATCTAAGGACTTTTCGAATAATTAAATCTTCTGGGGGATACCTAAAATAAAGGGATATTTCTAAGGCTTCGCCAAAATACCGCATTTCGGCCCAGTAACCGGGGCCTAAACCTTTAAGGATTTGTAATAAATGTTTCATGTTTATAATAGTTTAGTTACTTTACATCCGTTTTCTGTTATCTCTATCTCGGCTTTCTGGCCTTTTAGTATGATGTTGCCAAAATGATTAATGTACGGTAAAAATATCATGTGACCGCCTAACTGTGGGTTCATCCATGTGATAGCTGGATAATCGTCAGAATTTTTTGATATACCTTTTGTTTCATTCTCCACATCCATCAGTTGAGCTTCCCATTCCTTTAAAAGTGGGATATATTCATTAGACGTTTGATCAGGTATGTTATTATTTGGCATCTCTGTCAAGGATGCTACTATCCTGCCGTTATGAAAGTGTAGATATGCAATGGTTGGTTTCATGGGTTGGTTTCCACACCCACATTTTTTTATACCTATTCCATCTAATGGCCTTATTCTCCACCCCCCACATTCTTCACAAATATTCGGAGGATTGTGTGGCCCTTTTTGTTTTGTTTTCATTGTCTCTGTTTTAAGGGGTTAATAAAATAGGGTACTGGTAATAATAAGTTTGCTCATGTGAATATCCATCATACGCTGTCCATGTTGTAAATTCTTCTGCACAATAATGTATCATAACTATTGTTATTTTCTGATCTATCTTTTATATTAATATAAAGTATTGTTACATAGAATCCCGCCATAAGAACAATGGAGATTATTCCTGAAATAATATCAATAGATGAAGATACCATTAGCTTATTGTTGTTTATTTAAATACCCATAAATTTTTTCAAATCCTCCCCTAGAGTTAAGTCTCCACCATACATATTTATTATCTAAATTTTGCATATAAAATCGGTTGATTGAAAATAATCTGTACCAGAAATGCAAAAATTTGTTAATCGTGTGTTTCATCACTTCTCGTTGTTTTTAGTTATCATTCAGGGCACAAGTAATCATCACAAGTGCCTATTTTTTAAGTTCATCACTTCTCGGTTTTGGTTGATTTAATATATTCCATAAAGGCTTTCATAAAGGCAATAGGCTTGAACTTGTCTCGTCCTTCGTGTGGACCTATCCATGCTAGCCATGAACCGTCAGACCTAACAGAAGATGTTCCCGTCATATGTCTGTCCTGCTCAATCAGCCAATCTTCGATCATTTCACGTTGATCGGCATTTTCTTTTAAATCAGGCTTCCAGTCTTTAACTTTTACAACAAACTGAGTTTTATAGTTACGGTAGACCCTACTAAGTAATTCGTGATCTTCTATTTCAAATCCTAACACTTTAGTCGTAGCCTTGCGGTATTCCTGTATTTCTTTATCATTCATGGCTTTACATTATAAATCGTACTTCAATAATTGAGTGGTCAAATAATCTTTCTGCTCTATCCTCAGTAAGTTCTATAGGAACCGTAAATTGTCCTTCAGAATTATCTACATAGCGCACCTGATATTTAGCTTGATGGTCAATTAACCATTGTATGTAATTTTCATTCATGGCTTATCGGTTTTGGTTACAACTCTTTTAATCCAATTTATTGCATCCATAAATCCTGCTGAATATACAACTTGAGAGAAAGGGTCAAGATGGTGTTTTTCCTTGCCTAATTGCCTTTCCTTTCCAATTTCTATATCATTATCTCCTGATACTCCTAAATGAAGGACTCCACAGATATATTTTATTTTTTCTCTGACTCGTGCTGTTTTCATAATTATTTCTAAATCATATTAGCTTTACCAATAGGCCCCTTACTAGTTTTTTTATTCATTATTCTAGGAACCTTTTGATAATCTTCTACCTTTTTCAGATAAGCCAAACGAACCTCTTCATCGGATTTCATACTAGTAGTAATAATAACTGTTTTGGGATTAATTCTAACTTCTCTCGAATAAGGGAGAGGTTTATGTTTGTGTATAAGTTTTCGTTTTTTCATGTATATCTAGCATATCATTATATATAATAATAGTAACTTATGTTTATTTCATACCGCGGATACTAGAAAAGTCTAGGAAGAAGGGTTTTGCGAAGATATAACGGATGTTTAGGATTTCCCGATTTGGAAATATCTAAACAACTGAGAGGGCCCATTAAAGACTTAACTTTATTTACTCTCCTATGAGACAACATATTATTACCCCAAGCAGCCATTCTAAGAACTGCTATCTTAGATATTGTAATTAACCACTGATCACAGAGAGGACCGACCGGGTCTGGTACATATTCTAAAATCTTTGGATCCCTAGCTCTATAGGCATAAAGATTACATACAAAAATACTCCCATATCCCCACCATTTAGCGTAAGCTATACATTTATTAATAGTGGGGTCATTTTTAGTTGCATCAGCAGTTGAGGGGTTCAACATAATCCACATACATGAATCAAGTTCTTTATCCCAGATACGCCAAAGAGAATATCTGTACTTTTCATCTTCCGAGATAATAGCTCCACTGACGCCTTCAAATTCATTTATCATTTATTCCAGGTATTAATTTGGTTATTAATATAGCACATGGTTTTTCTATATCGTGAATGGCTTTACGAAATTCTCCCTCTATCTGAGACATTTTATGACCCCTGTTCCATATTCCAGTAGGATGAAGTTTACCCTCATCATCGAGAACATATATTTCATACCTATTCATTATCGATTGTAGTTGGTGTACGATTAGTGAAAAATTTGAGTATCTCGTCATGGATAGTTAACCCCTCATGGCTCACTATACGTTGGTCTTTCATTTCTTGTAATTCATACTTACTACCTTTCTTTATAGGGATATCTTGTTTAATATACAATATCATTCCCATGTGACTTGTTTCTACAAATTTGTTATCCTTCTGGAATGTTTTTGTCCTTTTTAATCCATGCCCTTCTTCTTTTATTTCTTTATACCCTAATCTTTTTAATTCTTCAAAAAGGGGTTGAGTGAAAGTTACCAATCTTTTATGTGTTATCTTCTCTTCGTTCATTATCTTTCATTATTCCTAATTCCTTTTTCAGTAATTCTAAGTTCTCAGATTCAGCTTGAACTGCTTTACCAAAAGTATAAGCCTCCTCAAAAAGATTCCCCATAGTAATCATTATAAGACTGGCATTCTCTTCTCTGGCTTTTGTATTGATAGCACCACGAAGTTGCCCATTGAGTAGGTTAGATATGTTAGTTATATAATCCTCGATCTCCTTTTCCATAGAGTTATATTCTTTCTAAAGCATTAAGGGGTAATTCAAAAAAGGGATCTTCTCCTTCTTTTAAGCAACATGCAATTCCATTACCAGTTATGCACCCATACGTATAATCCCGGTATTCAAAAACCTCTTCGCCTTTTTCAAAATCTCGACCTAACCAAAAACATTCTTCTGTGGTGACCCTTCTTAATAATTTTAATTTCATATTGTGTTTATTACTAATAGTATCCTGAACAACTAGTATCATAAAACGGGAGAACCCATCTAATGAGCTCTCCCGAGTCGTATTATGCTACTGCACGATACTGGGGCATATTTATCGCTTTGCCTTTTGCGTTGTACTGTCGTTCTCTTTATTCCCTTTCTACCTGCCATCAAATCCTGTCACCCCCAAACCCTGGCTACCCCTTTCAGGACCAGGTAAACAAACTGACAACCATAGTGGAGGTGCGGAGAATCGAACTCCGGTCCGAACAGTCCTTGAAAATAAGTCAATGAACTATGTACATATTATAATAGTACTTGGTCTAGCTAGCATTTCTTAATATTATTCCGTTTATTATTAGCTTGCTCTTTAGCTGTAGCCCATCTTAAGTTTCCAGGTTCATAATTACTATCATTATTTATTCTATCTAATGTTAAGTTTTTTTCTCTATAACCTGGTAATGATGATATATAATATATAAATGTAACCGGATCATTTACCCAAGGTTTATATAAGGTAATACCTCTACCACCATAATCAGGATATTTATTACAAGTTTTTCTAAAACATCTTCTCTTAATCCTTTTCCATAACGAGTATTCTTCAGTATCTGATAACCCATGTTTAACATGATCGCATCCACAACCTTTAGTATGACCACTTTTTATTGAGCTTATCCTTTTGTTAAAAATTTTTCCACAATGACATTTAAAAGTACCATTTCTTCTAGCTCTACCATTTGGGTCATAATTATCAATAATTTCTTCTAAAAAAATAATCTCGTATGGACCTAACACTTGATTAGGTTCATATTTAATACGAGCTTTAATTCTTTTATCTAGTATATTCATTGCAAGACTTTACCTTATATAAATAAATAATACTTATGCGTATCCTCGGGATTAATACAGGAAATGGGATATTAGTATACCCAATGAGAAAATACTTGGTAGCTAATTATGAACCAAGATCGGTTTTTAAAACTCCTAACAATATACAATGGAAATTAAACTTTGGGAATATTCCTTTATTTAATAACCAATCAGATTTTTATAACCATGTAGCTAAAGATTATATTAATAATGTAGATAGTATTGTTTCTGCTCCAGACTGTGGACACAGTTCTATGTTAGCATATAGCAGAGCTAAGAAATTATCTAATCCTAAAAAAAATTTTAGTTTTAATCTATTTATGGATAGTATAAGGATGTGTATGCCCAAGGTATTTTTAATGGAAAATTTACCTAAGGTTTTAGATATGGTTCCCATAGAAGTTTGGGAAAAAAGCTTTCCGGGTTATGAACTCATATTCCATATCTTACCAGTAACAGAGTGGGGTAACTCACAAAAAAATAGAAAACGATTAGTTCTCATAGGCCTTAAAAAGGATGCTTTTGGGAATAACTTATCGAAAGTACAATACCACTTTAACAATGTATATAAGATTAAAAAGATAAAAACATGCGGGATATTATCGATTGGGCTAGATGAAGAAGATTGGGATATCGGACATATTCGAGAGGATATCGATGATGTTATTACAATGTATTCTGGTTTTAAAATAAGTCTTAAAAAAGTTCAACAGTTCTGGTTAAATAATCCAACATTAAAAAGATGGCCTGTTAATGATAAGAAATTTACAACGGCTCCGGGAGTTTATCGCAACCTTGCAGATGATTTTCCTGCTGTAGCTCGTAAAGCTAATCGTCAATTTAATGATCGGGGTTTGCAAATGTCTCCAAGAGAACTTGCAAGGATTCAAGGAATACCAAATACCTTTAAAATATATACAGATCTTAACCGAAAAACTTTCTCCATTAACAAAGGAAGAGCAACAGTTTCTAAAACACCACCCTATGAAATTGGGAGATGGTTCTATAAACAATTATTAAAAATTAAGCCATGGATATCGTAAAAAAACATTTAACTAATGGTCAATATTTGACCCAGGTTTATGAAAAATTTTCTCAATTTCTTCATCATACTGTAAGTACTAATGCCATGAGTGCGTGGCGCTGGTGGAACTCAACCCCAGAACGTGTGGGTACCCCATTTATAATTGATCGAGATGGGTCTATTATAGAATGTTTTAGCCCAAATATGTGGGCATATCACTTAGGTATAAAAGGTGATGATAACTGGCATGAAATGCATAGTATTAATATAGAACTGGTATCAGCTGGCCCACTTCGTCTGGTAGATGGACAATTTATATTTTATCCCTTATGGCCTAATAAAGTTCACCAAACTCTTATACCTAAAGCAGAGGTATATAGTTTCGATAAACCATGGAGAGGACACAGGCACTGGCATAAATATACTGAAGCCCAATTAGAATCCTTGAAATGGCTCATAGGTAGAAATGCCCTTGATTTTCCCAGTCTCGGTTTGGATAATGATTTAGATAGGATATTTGATTTTAATCCTGATGTTATTAAGAACCATATTCCAGGTATATGGACTCATAATACCGTCAGAGAAGATAAATCCGACCCATTCCTTTACCCACCTTTAATTGAAGCTTTAAAAGAAGTACAATCCGAATTGATTAATATAAGGAAAGCATCGGTGATACCAGAAGTAAAGAAGGTAATTGACAAGAAAACAATTAAAAAATCATCCTCTTCTCGGTCTAATCCCAGATCTGGCCCTAATTCCTAGTTCCTAATTCCTTTTTTTTTAAATTTTTAGCGCCACGGGATTATAGGGTATTATATAGCATATTATAATAAATAATAATATGCAATATATAATACCACTTAATACCCTCTGAGGCAGGTATAAATATTATGAAGAACATTTTTCTCATCATACTAATCTCTTTCATAGTAAGTCTAATAATATGGGATATCTTTTTCAGAAAAAAACCCATTCTTCCTCCAGAAATCTCCTATCAATATGAAACAGATACTATCTGGGATTCAATACCCTATATCGTACCTGAACCATATCCTATATACACACAACCTTATACGGTTACGATATATACAGCCGATACTAATACCATCAACAGCCTAAAAATGGAATTAGTGGAAAAGGATTTAATAATAATTAGCCTTACAGATACTATCCGAATATATGAAGGTTATTTAAAACAATACCCATCAAACCCAAAACTATTAGCCCTCGATCTTAAGAAGGATTCGATGTCAATAGGGTTACTTAACATTACCGGTATACCCCAAGAGAATAAGTGGCCCATCGATTTAGCTAGGTTTAATTACCGTTGGAATTATGTTGTAGGTTTGACCAGATATCCTACTCTTATGCCCCCCACAAAAGAAAGATCACCATTTGAATATTTTGTGGGGGGCGGTGTGGATTTACTCTATTTATCTCCTTATGTGTCCGGTCGAATTGAAAAGGATTGGGCTAGTATGAGGCTATATGGAAATATTAATTTAGGACTATTAAACAAAAATATAAGTGGTATAAAACTAGGGGTAGATTATAATTTTAATGGGACAAATTCAAATAGAATCAGGTAGGGGAATAACAACTGAACAGTTTAAGATATTAGAGAAAGTTTCTAGAGACCCTTTTTACTTTGCTTCCTTTGCTTGGATTATCCATCCAATATATGGGAGAGTAAACTTTGATCTGTATGATTATCAAAAATCGGTTCTGTACCATTTTATAAAGAACCGATTTAATATTGTATTAAAATTCAGACAAGCTGGTCTTACAGAATTAATATCATTGTATTGCCTATGGTTGGCAATGTATCATGCAAATAAAAATATCCAGATAATTTCAATTAAGGATAGGGTTGCAAAGAAGGTACTTAGAAGGATTAAGTTCATGTATCGCAATCTTCCTGAATTTCTTAAAATTAAAGTAGTAAATGGACGACCTTCAGAAATCGGAACCGGGACAGAGATTGGATTCTCTAATGGGAGTACTATTACCTCTATACCAACTACCGAAGACGCTGGTAGATCTGAAGCAGTTTCCTTGCTTGTTATTGATGAAGCAGCTATCGTTCGTTGGGCTACCCAAATCTGGGCAGCTGCGTTCCCTACCCTCTCCTGTGCGATTTATGAAACTCCAATTTTTGTTAGGGAGAAAAATGATCCTAAGAATGGTAAAGGTAAATACTTTACTAATGAAATTATGTTAGGTTCTTTATGCCCAGAAAAAACAGGTGTAAAAGATATTTCTGATTTTGGTTTAAAAACTTTAACCCACACTGGTAAATGGCAAAATATAACTCATGTTCAAAATAAGGGTAAGCTTGAGACCTGGCATGTTATAGATTGTAAAAATAAAGAAAATGGTTTTACTCCAGCTCATAGATTATATACTACTGAAGGGTGGAAAACTTTAAAAGAAATTATTAAAAGGGATTTAAATGTAGTAATGGTTGATACCTTGGTTGATAATTTAATTAAATTACCAATTACTATCCCGCCAAAAAAAGAGATTATAAAATGGATTAAAGATTTTCCAGGTTATTATGTTTCTAACTTAGGTAAGGTATTCCGTTTAAAAAATGGTTCATATATAGAATTAACACAAAGACCAAATAAAGATGGTTATTTAAGAGTTGGGTTGACTAATGGAGAAAAACGAAATACGGGTGGAAAACTTAATAGAAGTAAAAACAAAAATTTTCAAAGGCCAGTAGCTAAATTAGTGATTGAAGCTTTTTTAGGAAAATCAAAAATAAATTATCAAATAGATCATATAAATTGTAACAGGCAAGATAATTATATAACTAATCTTAGATACATATCTGCCTCTAAAAATGTTTCCAGGGGATTTAATTATAACCTTAATGGGTTATTAGGTTCTTTATCTGGTTCTAAATTACCTGATTTAGATAAAAGAAGTAGAATATTGGAAATGATTGAAATTGGATATTCTTATAGGGAAATAGCTAATGAAGTTTACCCAGATAATTTACAAGCTCATAAATTTGTAAAAAGAATAAATGAGGAAAGAGGTTCAAAAGTTTATATCACAAAACTTAATATTATAAAGAAAACCTATGAAGATATATATGATATCCAAGTAGAAGAAGACCATAGTTATATTTCGGCAAACAATTATATAAATCATAATACCGGGGGATCCGCTATCGTAAACTCTACCCCCTATGGGATAGGCAATTTTTACCATAAACAATGGGTCGACTCCGTGGCTGGAGGTAATGAATTCTTTCCCATTCGTCTCTCATGGAGAATGCACCCAGAAAGAAATGACGAGTGGTATAGAATTATGTCTAACGCTCTTGGACCTAGAAGGACAGCCCAGGAAATCGATGGAGATTTCCTCACCTCAGGAAATTCTGTATTCGATCTCACAGATATCAAAGCTATTGAGGATGGTCTGTCTGAATTAACTATACATAAGATTAGATTAGATGGTAATCTTGTTGAAGTTGATTTACCCAATAAAGATGATAAATATTATATAGGGGCTGATGTTGCAACTGGAAGAAGTAGAGATTACTCTGCTTTCTCTATCATGAACAGAGCAGGAGATGAGGTATGTTATTTTAAAGGTAAAATTCCGGTTGGGCAGTTTGCTGATTTATTAATGGAATATGGTAGGAAATATAATAACGCAGTAGTTGCTCCAGAAAGTAATGATATTGGTTTATCGGTAACTACTAAGATTCAAGAAAGTGGATATCCACATTTATTTTATACAACTAAGTTCCTGAAAGAGAAGGGAGAGGGGAGACCAAAGAAAAGTAAATTACCTGGTTGGTATACAGATAGAAAGACTAGGCCTATTATAATTGATGAGCTAGAAGAAGATATCCGTAATGACAATGTATTAATTACAAATAAATTTTTCTTACAAGAGGCCTACACTTTTATATACGACGAACGTAATAGACCTGTTGCTATGGGCAAACATTCACGAGGTACAGATGATGAGGATATTCTGGATGATGAGAATACTTATACTGATGATAGTATCTTGGCTGAATCAATTACGAACTTTATAAGGAAAGGTAAAGTAACTACAACAGTAGTTGCTCCTAGATAAAATCAATACTAGTTTTTTTTAAATTAAAACATAGTCATGGCATTATTTAATTTTATAAAACGGGGTAAAAGGGAGTTGGTACCAATTTCTGAACCAGTTGAGAAAAAAACGATAATACCACCAGGTAGATCCAGTAGACCTACTTTTGGAACTGATGCCTATATGGATATCAGGAATAATGTTACGTTTATTACTCCTGGTTATATTGCTAATTACATTCCCGTTATTCGTAAGATGTCTTGGATTAATCCTGATGTGGGGTTAGCAGTTAATGATATGGTACAATTAACCAATACAGGACATAGAGTAAAATTTGATCCAGGAGTATCCCCAGACCAACAAGAAAGTATGAGACATCATCTTGACGAAAAGCAATTAAAGTGGGGAGATGGAGTCGCAGGTATGAATGGTATGGTTAATAAAATGATTGCTCAAATATGGATAGCAGGAGCTTTATCTACTGAGTGGGTAGTTGCCAATGATAAAATGGGGGTAGATCATTTAGCATTCGTTAACCCTGAGACTATTAGGTTCCAGTGGAATAAAAAGAAACTTAGATTTTTTCCCTATCAATTACAAGATCAAAACACACTTGGGTTTGGGACTACCGGTAGTATGATGGGTGAGAAATATGTTAAGTTAAATACCAATACATACAAATATTTTGGCCTTAATGGGGATACAGATATCCCTTATGGTATTCCTCCTTTTTTAGCTGCTATGAATGCTCTCAGTACTCAATCTGATATGGATACCAATATTCGTTTTATTATGAAGCAAATTGGGCTTCTTGGATTTACACAGCTATTAATGACTAAACCCAGTCAAGCCCAAGGGGAGAAAGATGAAACATATAAAGCCAGGTTAATTACTATGTTGGATGAGTCTAAGAATAATATACTTGATGGGATAAAAGATGGGGTAGTTGTAGGTTTTGAAGAAGACCATCAATTTGAATTTAACTCTACTACGAAAAACCTTAGTGGGGTTTCTGAATTATATGATCAGAATGAAGTGCAAGTGGCTAATGGTCTTAAAATGGCCGCTGAATTTATTGGTGTAGGAAATGCTGGTAGTGAAACTGGGATAAATATAGTATTCACTAAAATGCTATCTCAACTTCAAAATGTTCAGAAAATTGTATCTGCAAACCTTAGACATGGTTATGCTTTAGAATTGAGATTAGCGGGGTATAATTTTAAACATCTTCAAGTTGAATTTAAACCTTCTACTATTACAGATGAGTTAAAATTCCAACAAGCTATGGAATATAAGGTTCGTAATACTTATAATCTATTTCAGATGGGTCTTATTGGTCAACAACAAGCAGCTGATATAATGGAACTTGATAAACCCGATCAGTTAGAACCACGTGGGCCTATTAGTGGAGCTGGTAAATCAAGTGATGAAAGACAAGATCAGAATGATGAGTCTGATAAAAAAATAAGGGAGAAAAAGAAAGCTCAACCTAAGAAGGGTGATCAAAAGAATATTCTGGAATTTATGAATAATTTTCCTGAAAACCTTGTAAACGAATTCCTTGATTGGTATAATACTAAATAACAATACCACTTTATCCTTTAATATGGACAAAATATTTTTTGATACTGCGATTCTTATAGGTGGGCATGCTCTTATATTGGGGCATAAGCCTGATAAGTTAACTTTGGAGCAAGTTCATAAGAAGATTGAAGAAGATAAAACTGACTTTGCTAGTTTTGGTTTATTTGATCAGTCTTCTCCTAATTATACTACTTATTACCCAGATGTTACTCCAGAGGATTTACAACCTACTCCAGATGAATTTATAGAGCCAGTTTTTAGAATACTCTCTGAGGTAGTAGTTCATAAAAAGCATAACCCAATATATTTCCCGGCAGCTGTTTTAAAGAAAACTATGTATAAACTCATAGGTCAAACAGTAAGCGTTGACCATGAGATGGCTGTGGGAAATGCAGTAGGAAGTATTAAGGCTGTTGAATGGCAGAATGCCTATACTGTTAATGGGGTTAAAGTACCTGCTGGTATTAATGCTACTTTACTTATAGATGGTAAAGCTAATCCAAGATTGGCTAGGGGTATCATGATGGACCCACCCTCTATTCATTCGAATTCAGTTACTGTAAATTTTGCTTGGAAGAAGTCACATCCTAAGATGGAGGATAATGAGTTCTATAATAGACTTGGAACATTAGGTGATGATGGTAAACTGGTTCAAAGAATAGTTACTGATATCGCAGCTTATCATGAGACTTCACTTGTTTCTCATGGAGCTGATCCCTTTGCTCAGAAGGTTGTAGATGGAAAGATTGTTAATCCTGCTTATGCTGGTTCTCAGTATTGGACTACTGATACTGCAAATAAGGTTAAAGAAATCAGTAATAATGCTTTTAATTGGGATTGGAAAGATTGTGAATCATTTTCTGAAGAAGAGGAAATGATTATAATAAACCTGAGTGGAACTACAATACCTGAAACTATTAATAATAACAACGATCAAAATATTGAAAACATGGATGCTATACTTAGATTTTTTGAAACTCAGTTTAAATTGGAAAAAGATTCATTAACTGAAGAGAATTACCAGGCAAAACTGGCAGAATATCATACTGCTCAAGTCCTAGCTTTGACAGAAGCCAAAAAAGAATCCGATCCTATAAAGATTGGTAAGTTTGAAGGAGTCGAAGCTATTACTGCTGAGGTGACTCGGTTACAAGCAGTAGAAGCAACAGTTCCCGTAGATCTGAAAGATCAATTGGATATGGCAGCTCATGGTAAGGTTGTTACAGATGAATTAAGGGCAGATACTGATAGACTTTACCGTTTGACTGTCAAAGAAGGTAAAGAGGATGCCACCATCCTTGCACTTATCGTTGGTGCAGATTATAAAACTCTTAAATCTCTCCACAAACAGTATGATAAGCAAACCGAGGGGGAATTTAACTTTACATGCACTGCTTGCGGTTCACACGATGTTACTCGTGCTTCTGCAAATCCAGCCGAAGAGGGTGGGGGAGAAGTTACCAATAAATCAAGTCAGTCTGTAATTGATAAATTTACCGGTACTCATTCTTCTAAACTCCCCCGTAGCCTTCAGCAACCCGTAGCTAAATAATTATTAAACTCATATATCATGCCATATTTATTCGGGGTAGATACCTCTACCATTTTATTGAAGCATGAAGGTCATAAACTTCATGAGGCTTTTACAGTGGAAGATAATGCAGCTTTTATATTATTTTCTGCAGATTTGGTAACAAGCAATGTCATTAATATTACAGTTGATGCTGTTGCTATGGCTGCAGTTACTTTTTCGAGTACTCATGCTGCTACCATGGCGTTAATTGTAACTCAGTTGGAACTTTTGGCTAGTGTAGAAAGCGCTGAGATAATTGGGGCTACTAATTTAGGACTTAAAATCGTAGCTGCAAGTAATGCTAATCCTTTTACTGTAATAACTGGAGTTGTAACTCTTGGAGCTGGTCAAGCTACTATTAGTGCTACCTATAATCAGAATAGGTTGGTTAAAGGGAGACCGGTAGTTTTAAATAGTGATGGTACAGTAGCTCCTGCTAGGGTTGACGACAGTAATCATGAAATCATTGGGATTGCCGTTATTGATGCCATCGAATTTGAAGATGTAACTGTAATGATGAAGGCATTTGTTATTATCTTTGCTGAATGGAAAGCAGATACTTCTCTTGCAGGACCAGTTACATTTGATGCTTATAATGCAGTAACTGGTTATAATGAGGTCGATGATGCTTCTGTTGATACTACTAACCAATGGGGTTGGGCTTTGGATAACGGAGATAATGGTGATGTCACAAGGGTGGCTCTTCTTTAATAACTAGACCTGTATATTATAAAGTGTACAATAAATTGATAACCTAAAATTGAAAAGTCATGCCATATCTTTTTGGAGTTGATACAACTACGATTTTCCTTAAGTCAGAAAGCCATAAGCTTTTTCAAGAATTTGAGGTAGTAGCCGGAACAGATATTAAAAGGGGACAACCCCTTGTTCTTGAAACAGTGGGTACAGTAGACCTGGCTGCTGATGGTGCCGGTCCCAATTTGATTATTGGAGTTGCTATGCAGGATGCTGATGCAGGTGAATTAGTAACTTGTATGATGCGAGCCCATGCCATTATCTTCTGCGAGTGGAAAGCTGCAGCATCTGTTTGTGGTGCTGTAACATACGATGCTTATAATGCTACTACAGGTTATGTAGAAGTGGATGACGATACCGTTTCTACTACTAATATGTGGGGTTGGGCTTTGGATGATGGTGGTGACGGAGATATCGTAAGAGTTGCTCTTTTGTAATCACTAGACCAGTGCCATTATAATCAAAATATAAATATAATAAATCTTATATCATGAATCTTAACAAATTCGAAAAAAGCCAATTCAAAGGTCAGGTAATGGATGCTGTCAGAACAGCAGAAGCTATCCGCAACCATAAAGATAATCCGAAGGATGTTTCTTTTGAAGATGTAATAAAAGAAAAACATAACATCTCTTTTGAGTCATTCCTGTCTGATCTTGGTATTGATCCTTATACAGACACTATTCAGAATTTAGTAACAGTTCCTGAGATGGATGTTCGTTGGATCATACCTGAAGTATTCCGGACTGCTTTATTGTTAGGTTATCGTGCTGCTCCCATATATCCTAATATAATAGCGGGTGAAGAACAAATGCGAGGCCTCAGGCAGGTTATGCCTAATATCAATATGTCAGATGCTGCTCCCCGATATGTAGGGGAGGGAGAAACAATCCCGTTGGGAGAAGTTTCTTACGGTTCGAAAGAATTCCGTATCTATAAAATTGGTAGAGGTATTAAACTTACTGATGAAGTGGTTTTTTATGCTTCTCTTAACCTGGTATCAATTTTTATGCGGGACTTCGGGGTTAAACTTGGACATGCAACTGATGTCCTGGCTGTTGACTGTATCGTTAATGGAGAACAGGCAGATGGTTCAGAAGCCGCTGATGTTGTGGGAACGGCAGATGGTACAACACTTACATATAAAGATTTACTCAGAATCTGGGTTCGCCTGGGACGTATGGGTAGAGTTCCAAGTGTTATGATAAGTGGAGAAGCATTGGCTCTCGATGTTTTGGACCTTACAGAATTCAAAACCCCGGTGATGGGTGCTCCACGTGAATCATTGGTATTCAAATCCCCTATTCCTCAGAATACTAATTATTACATTCATGGTAATGTTGCAGCTGATCAAGCCATCATACTTGATCCTTCTGCTAATATTATTAAGTTTAATGGTTGGCCATTGAAAGTTGAATCAGAAAGGATAGTATCCAACCAGACAGAGGCTTTCTATGTAACCTTACAAACTGGTTTTGCCAAGCTCTTCACTGATGCCTCCTTAATTGTAGATAGAACATCATCCGATATCACATTCATTGACCAGTTCGATGTAGATACCTATCAGAACGTAGAGATTGAATAATTTAAACTTATAATATAGTCTAGGTTCTAGTTAAACATTAAGTTAGATTAGGGTTTAGACTATTTTTATATGAATCAAAAAAATATTGTCATGGCTAAAAAATCAATTTCAAAAAAATATGTTAAATTAGGACCGAGAGCTGGTGGATTCACTGATCCTTTTTCCAGATTTAAAATTTTGAGGGGTCAAATTAAAGAACTTGTAACTCCGCAAGAGAGATCATCTGGTAGAATTAAAGCTGCTATTAGAGGAGGACATCTTCAAACAGTTTCTGAGAAGGATTACCAGGATTATTTGGAAGCTCAAAAATCGGAAGAGGAAAAAGCAGTAGAAGAAAAAGAAGAAGAAACAAAAGAACCCACATTGGAAGAGAAGTTGGATGAGAAAACCAATGCTGGATTACTTGAATACTATAAGGATCATTATGAAGTTACCGAAGAACAGATTGATGTTTTTGAAAAACTTAAGCATGATGACCGGGTAGCAGAACTTGTGGGGTTAGCTGAAGATTCAGAAGAAGAATAATTTGCTATAGTAATAAGGGGTATAATTAAGAGGGGCCCTTAGCCCCTTTTTTTAAACATAATAAAAAACCATACACCATGAATAAAACAGAATTTATAAACATAATGGAAAACTCATTCCCGCCAGCGGTTAATCAAGCATTTAGTACTTGGTTAAAAAGCGGGATAAAAGAGTATGGTATCACTATTGATCGTACAGATGGTAGTAGTAGAGGATTAAGATGCCATAGTCATAATATAAATGATGGTGAGGATTATGCCAATGAGTTCGCGGGTGATTTTACAAATAAAACGGGGGTTATGGATGGCCTTAAATCTTCATGGCTCATGCAAACTGCCGATAATACTGGAACTGGAGTTCTGAGGGCATTCTCTGGGCTTGCTTATCTCCCGGCTGGTGTTTCTATAACAGGTACTGTTTTAACGGGTTCTGCTATTATGGGCGTTTACGCATACTGTCAGATTACCGCTACAGCTACATTAAATGGTACAGCTGTAGTAGCAACTGGGGTATGGGGTAAGATAGCTGGACAGGCAGGTTCTGTTATGACAAGTTGCAAACTTTGTGCTGCTGGTTATTTTGTATCTTCTTTGCTTGTACAACCCTCTTCAGGGTTATCATCTGTTATCCATTTAACCCATGACACTCAGGGAACTACATTACCCCAAGCTATATACGTAGAGGGAGCTGGTAAGATTGGTGCATTTGCAACGTTTGATGTGGCTGGTGGGGCTGGTTATATTCTTGTAGCAAACACTACTGCAATGGGTGCTCAGGCTTCTTCTCATGCCTTACGTATACTTATTGGTTCCACTGAACATTGGATTCCAGTATTTAGTACACAATGGAACGGATAAAAAACTAGTACTTAGATATACTATTATATAATAACACAAATGTTGTTATAAATAATATAATATGAAATTTACTATTCTTGAACGGGTTACCTTAATAAAAATACTCCCCTTAAATGAGTCCTATTTAGTACACAAAATTGTTGCTGATTTTAAGAATAACCTTTATCTCAGTGAAGAAGAAATAAAGGATTATGAGTATAAAGAGGTTGATGATGGAGAGGGTAGGATTAAGATTACTTGGAATCTGGAAAAAGCAAAAGAAAAAGACATTGATGTTGGAGATGGGTTAAAGATAATAATTTCTAGTGTCTTAAAGAAATTCGATGAAGAGAAGAAAATTAATGAAGAGAACGCATCTCTTTATGAAAAATTTATTTTATAATAAAGAATTTTAGTCTCCATCTGTATCCCGAGGGGGTATGCTATTCCCAGTAGTATACCCCTTTTTTTGTTTAAATCATAGATTAAATAATCTAATATCTAAGTATAATCAATAGGCATATCCTGTAATTAACTACAAGCATTTCTAGTGCATTTAATTGTAATATACATAGAGTATTATAAATAATGATTTTTGTATGCTAGTAAGTTAAAAGACTTAAATCCTAATAACTTTTAAAATCATGGCTAAATGGCAAATAGATGCAATGCTCGATGCGGCATTGACTTATATTTCAACAAATACAACACAACTTTTTGTCTGTAATGGTCAACCTGTTAACTATGCTGGAATTGCGGCAGTAGCTTTAACAGGGGGAGCAACTCCAAGTTTTCAGGCTAACCAAGATGGTGATGTGGGCGGAAGGAAACTTGCTGTTGATGAGGAAGTGGATATTCCAGTAACTGCAACGGGGAATGCTACTCACGTTGCCCTTGCTTCTGCTGATACGTTGCTTTATGTAACTACCTGCACACTTCAGGCTTTGGTAAGTGGTAATACAGTAACTGTACCTACCTGGGATATTGAGATAGACGACGCAGCCTAATGGGGTTTACCAAATTAAAATATCGACTAGTCTTATATATCATTTTAGTTGAATATAATTTTAATTTAAAAATGTATGCTATCAATTAATGAATCCCTACATGTCCATTTAGCTGATCAAGTAATACTTCCGTTCCCATTAGTAATGATTAAGATTTCATTAATGACCCCAGATACTATTAATGTTATCGAAGAAGCCCCCATTAAAATTACTTTAAAACTACATGGGACAGAATAACTATGAAAGATAAAAAATGCAAAATAATAACAAGTCTAATAATTATAATAAAAATAGGCAACCATGATTATCAAAGAGATTGATTTTAATCTCGTAAAAGATAAAGTTGAGGATAAAGTATTCATATTAACTAACGATGATAATACTGTTTATAATATGACTGGTAGTACAGTTGTATGTAAATTTTATAAAGCTCCAACTCCTCCTATAGATATTACCTGTGATATACATTTAGTTAACGGAACTATAACTATCCCTTTTACTGCGGTTCATGCCGATGCTCTTGGGAATTATGAATATATCGTAGAAGAAACTAAATCGGATAGTAGTGTAATTTCTTTAGTTAAAGGTAATATTATCATATTAGATTATGTCCCTTTTTCAGAAACGATAGAAGCTTATTTTAGATCAGAACTTCCTGCTAATTTAACCCTTACTCCTGATTATCGTAATCAAAGGATTTTTTATTGGAGAAGAATTCTACAAACCGCTTTTGAAATAACGGATGCCAATTTAAATATTGAAACTGCATGGCCAACTTTAGTAAACGCATTACTTGCAAAGTTAGTTGTCTATGATGCTTTAATGTTAAGTGCTAGTGGGTCATTCGCAGCATTTCTGGGGGGCGATTATACAGATTCTACTACTGCAGGAGCAGGAGCGGTGAAAAGTGTAGAGACAGGACCAGTAAGGGTAGAATATTTTGATGCTGCTTCTTCAGCCAAAAATGCCTTTGTTTCTTCAGCTGGAGGGATAAGTATGTTCGAAACTTTAAAACAAGGACTTTGCGGATTGGCTAATTACCTGAAAGTAAAGATCCCAATGTGTGATGGTAATATAATGCCTATAGCTCCTCAATTTGCTCAGAACCCAGATTGGGCAATCACAACTTTAGATGAAACAATAGAATCACAAGGATAAATTTAAAACTAATTTAAAATGAAAAAATTACTAATTCTTATATCATTGTTATTTTCAGTCATATTATTTATGTCTGTTAATTCGCGAACATCAGATTCTTTTCATGAGTATGCTACAGTTAATGTAGATCCAGGAGCATCAGGGTATTATACTAATCCAATAAGTATTAGGGCAATTAAGGGTAATCGTCAAGCTGAACATGTTTATTTTTCAATACGGGGTACAGGTTCAATGACCATAACTTTACAGTTTAAGTGTTCTGGGGATACTGATTGGACAAATTATGATACTTATTCTACAGTAAAAAGAGCTATAATAGAGGGGGGTGAAGCTGGGACTGTGTGGAGAGCTGGAGTAGTAAACAGTGCCGCATATATTAGTGGGGAGATGATATTTGGATTTGGTTGGTAAATAAAAAATAAAATTATGAAGAAACTATTGATATTTATATTATTATTATATTCGGTAATTTTATCCGGACAAATTGTACGTCCTGTAGTATGGGATCTTGAATTTTATATATCTACTGACAGTACGTGGCAAAGTATAGAATTAGATACTCTATATTTAGCAAATGATTCTATTTACATAACAGCTGATGGTGATATTCTGATTTTATTTTCAGATACAACTTACCTTAGTGGGGTGCTTAATGTTGCCGGGAATTTTACTACTAATGATACTAAAATTGATGATCTGATAGTGGATTCTATTGATGCAAATTACATTGATGTAGATACATTGCTTGTAAATAATTTTGTTACGATAACTCCTTTAGCTACCCCTACGATTACGGTACTTACACCAACATCCACGGGTAAGATTGACACTCTTGAGACTACCGACTTAGCTACAGCGGACATTACCGTTACCGGAGATTGGCAATTTGATAATGTAGTACTTGATACGGTAAC
>Ga0307376_10001563_pt1 | contig 24272 bp, 18 predicted proteins | sample TR2MG_FD_202536 | JGI IMG/M metagenome (GOLD analysis project Ga0307376, IMG submission 202536) | Soil microbial communities from Risofladan, Vaasa, Finland - TR-2 | ecosystem: Environmental > Terrestrial > Soil > Coastal area > Acid sulfate soil | place: Finland: Risofladan, Vaasa | collected...
GCGGCGATCAGCAGCTCCTCCGGCGTGTAGGTGCACATCGTCGCCACCGCCTGGCCGCCGGTGCGCGCCTTCCAGGCGCGGGCGTAGTCGTGGCGGTTCTCGTACCACGACTTGAACTGGTCAAACATTCCACTCATCATCGATCCCTTCATCCGGTTAATGCATTATGTTGCTTCTTTAAAAGGACAAATGCAAAATACTGCATTTGCGGCGATTCTAAAAACCATTTTGGCGACGCATTTTGATTTAGGTCAATAAAACGGGAAATGCCGGAAGGTCATGCCACCGGCGCCCGGAGCGTTTTTGCGGGCTAGTTTGACCTAGATCAAATGACTGGACCGCCCGGCTCCTCTAGAATCGCACCAATGCATTTTATTACCTGTTGTTGTTTATCAATGCGTTATTTTGCATTATTCAACAGTCAGGCAGGGGTGGCTCATGGAAATGACGATTCAAGCGGTCAGATGGTGGAAGAAGGACAGGGAAGCGGCGCAAGCGCTGCTCACGATCACCGTCGACGGCACGCAGCTCGAGGCGCCCGAGGGCGCCTCGCTGCTCTCGGCCGCCGTCGCCGCCGGCATCTACATCCCGGCGCTGTGCGCGCACCCCGACCTGCCGCCGGCTAGCCAGCGGGGCTCGGCCAGCGGTGTTGCCGACGGCGGCTGCAATCTGTGCGTGGTCGAGGTGGAGGGACAGGCGGGCCTGAAGAGCGCCTGCTCGCTCGCCGTCACCGCCGGAATGAAGGTCACCACCCAGTCGCCGGCCATCGCCAAGCTGCGCGCCGAGCGCATCGCCGAGATCCTCGGCAAGCATCCGCACGTCTGCCTCACCTGCCCCCAGCGCGACGGCTGCAGCCGCACCACCTGCTCCTTCGGCAACCCGGTGGAGGCGCGCTGCTGCTCGATCTTTTCCAACTGCGAACTGCGCAAGGTGGCCGACTACATCGGCATCCCGGCCACCACCCCGCCCTACAAGTCGGTCTCGCTGCCGGTGATCAAGGACGAGCCCTTCTACGACCGCGACTACAACCTGTGCATCGACTGCCGCCGCTGCCTCACCGCCTGCAACGAGGTGCGCGGCGTCGGCTGCCTGGAGGTCAAGAACACCGACGGCCGGACCTGGGTCGGCACCATCGCCCCGACGCTGATCGAATCCGGCTGCAAGTTCTGCAGCGCCTGCGTCACCGTCTGCCCCACCGGGGCGCTGACCGACCGCACCCTCGACGTCGCCCGCCTGGAAGCGAGCCAGGTGCCGTGCAAGGCGGCCTGCCCGGCGGGCATCGACGTACCCCGCTACGTGCAATTGGTCGGCCTGGGCAGGTACGCCGAGGCGGTCGCGGTGGTGCGCGAGAAACTGCCCTTCCCGGGCATCCTCGGCCGCGCCTGCTTCTCCCCCTGCGAGTCGGCGTGCCGACGCGGGCAGCTCGACGATCCGCTCTCGATCAGGAGCCTGAAGCGCATCGCCGCCGACCACGACACCGGCCTGTGGCGCAGCCGCTCGCTACAGCTCGCGCCCAGCGGCCGCCGCGCCGCGGTGGTCGGCGCCGGCCCGGCGGGCCTCACCGCCGCCTATTACCTGGCCAAGAAGGGCCACGCGGTCACCGTCTATGACGCCCTGCCCGCCGCCGGCGGCATGGCGCGCTACGGCATTCCTTCCTACCGCGTGCCGCTCGCGGTGATCGACCAGGAGGTCGCCGAGGTGGAGAAGCTCGGCGTCGAGTTTGCCTACAACACCCGCGTCGACCGGCTCGACGCGCTGTTCGATCAGGGCTACCAGGCGGTGTTCCTCGGCATCGGCGCCCAGGGCGGCGAACGGCTGGGGATACCGGGCGACGATCTGCCCAACGTCGTCGATAGCCCGACCTTCCTGCGTGCCGCCACCCAGGGCAAGATCGACAGCGCCGCGATCGGCGAGCGCGTCGCGGTGATCGGCGGCGGCAACGTCGCCACCGACAACTGCCGCTCGGCGCGGCGCTTGGGCGCCGGCTTTGTGGACCTGGTCTATCGCCGCACGCACGAGGAAATGCCGGCGCGCGAGGACGAGGTTCAGGGCTGCATCGACGAAGGCGTCAATCTGCGCTTCCTTACCGCGCCCAAGAAGATAGAATTGAATCCGTCGGGTACCAGCCGGCTCCTGATCACCTACGCCAGGATGCAGCTGGGCGAACCCGACGCTTCCGGCCGGCGCCGGCCGGTCGAGGTCGCCGGCAGCGAATTCCAGGAGGAGGTCGATTTGGTCATCGCCGCCATCGGCCAGCACCCCGAGCAGCACCCTGGCTATCTGGTTCAAGCCGGCAAGAACGGCCGGCTGCAGGTGCGCGAGGACAACATGCTCACCAGCCGGCCTGGCGTCTTCGCCGGCGGCGACTGCGTCCTGGGGCCATCCACGCTGATCGAATCGGTCGCCCAGGGACGCATCGCCGCCGCCGCGATGGACGCCTTCCTGGGCGGCGACGGCAACATCGAGGAGCGGCTGCTGCCCGAGGACTGGGACACCGATCCCTTCATCGGCCGCGAGGACGGCTTCAACCGGGTCAGGCGCTTCCATCCGGTGATGATCGCGCCGGGGCAGCGCGACAACTGGGACGAGGTCGAACTGGGTCTCGATCAGGCCTCCGCCCGAGCCGAGGCGCTGCGCTGCCTGAAGTGCAATCTGACGGCGAGGATAGCGGACATGGTGCTGCCGCCGGAGTCCTGGCTGGAGTTCAATCCTGCCAGCGTCGCCGCGGTCAGCACCGAGGCGGGCGTCTATCAATTGCTGGACGCGGACAAGAAGGTGCTGGCGATCAAGGGCGTAGACAACCTGCGCGCCGGCCTCGAAGCCATGCTGGACAAGGCCGACATCGCCAAATTCTTCGTGGTCGAGGACGCCCCCTTCTTCAGCCAGCGGGAGAACCAGCTGGTGCAGGCCTACATGCAGCAATACGGCGCCATGCCCCCCGGGGTCGGCGCCGACGAGATGGACGATTTGTTCTAAAGCGAAAGAGAGCCATGACTGATTTCAAGTTTGTCGAATACGGCATCAGCGAGGGTCTGGTGACCATCGCCATCAACCGGCCGCCCTACAACGTGCTCGATATCGCGACCATGGAGGAGCTGAACCACGCGCTCGACCTGGCCGCGCAGGAGGGCGGCGCCAAGGTGGTGATGATCACCGGCCGGGGCGAAAAGGTGTTCTCGGCCGGTGTCGATGTGCTTGACCACACCCCCGACAAGGTGGTGCAGATGATCGAGGTCTTCCACGGCATCCTGAAGCGCCTGATGGTTTTTCCGCTGCCGACGATCGCGGCCCTGAACGGCTCGGCGATGGGCGGCGGCTGCGAACTGGCGATCGCCTGCGACATGGCGGTGGCCGCCGAAGGCGCCAAGCTCGGCCAGCCCGAAATCAAGCTCGGCGTCTTCCCGCCGATCGCGGCGATCCTGATGCCCAAGACCATGCCGCTGCCCAAGGTGATGGAACTGCTGCTGGGCGGCGGCCTGATCGACGCCAAGGAAGCGCTGGGCTACGGCCTGTTGAACAAGGTCTTCCCGCGCGAGAGCTTCGCCCAGGACACGCGCGCCTTCGTCGAGCAGTTCCTGTCGCTGTCGCGGGTCGCCCTGATGTACACCAAGCGGGCGATACGCGAGGCCTCGGGCAAGCCCTTCTTCGAGGCGCTGTTCACCGTCGAGCAGATCTACCTGAAGGAACTGATGGCCACCGCCGATGCGGTCGAAGGCCTGAATTCCTTCATGGAAAAGCGCAAGCCGGTCTGGAAAAACAAGTGAAAGAAATACTGACTAAGCACGATTCCGCTCTCCATGAACCCCCCCTCTCCGTCCCACGGGGACTTCCTTTCGATGGGGATACCCGAACGGGTACGGTCGTCCCGCGGGGACTTCCTTCGGTCGTCATTGCGAACGAAGTGAAGCAATCTTCTCCGCAATACCAAGATTGCCGCGGCCCTGCGGGCCTCGCAAAGACGTGGTTGGTGGCGAGTTCGGTGACTAGCAGCGGCGTTGCTTCGGACTAATGATTCAAATGGAAAGAATGGAGAAAACATGATTCCGAAAACTATCCAGACCTGGCAGATGACCGAGCCGGGCAAGTTGCTGCGCACCGAGATTCCCGTGCCGGAGCTCCAAGCCGGCGAGGCACTGGTCGAGATCAAGGGCTGCGGCGTCTGCCACACCGACCTGTCCTACTTCTACATGGGTGTGCCGACCATCCAGAAGCCGCCCTTGACCCTCGGCCACGAAATTTCCGGCGTGGTCGTGGCCGGCGATCCGCGCCTGGTCGGCCAGGAAGTCATCGTGCCCGCGGTGCTCCCCTGCAACGACTGCGAGATCTGCAAGATGGGCCGGCCCAACCGCTGCCTCAAGCAAAAGATGCCGGGCAACTCGATGGGCATCTACGGCGGCTTCGCCAGCCACATTCCGGTTCCCGGCCACGACCTGTGCGTGGTGAATAAGCGCGGCAAGCTGCCGCTGGAACACCTGGCGGTGGTCGCCGACGCGGTCACCACGCCCTACCACGCCGCCAAGCGCGCCGACCTTGTGGCCGGCGACCTGGTGATGGTGATCGGCGCGGCCGGCGGCGTCGGCAGCTTCATGACCCAGGTGGCCAAGGGCATGGGCGCGCGCGCGGTCATCGGCATCGACATCAACGAGGAAAAGCTGGCGTTCATGAAGGGCTACGGCGCCGACTTCACCATCAATCCCAAGGGCAAGAGCGCCAAGGAGGTGAAGGAACTGGTCAAGGGCTACTGCAAGGAACAGGGCCTGCCCGCGAACTTCGGCTGGAAGATCTTCGAGGTCACCGGATCCAAGCCCGGCCAGGAGCTGGCGCTGGCCCTGCTCTCCTTCGTCGGCAAGCTGATCGTGGTCGGCTACGGCACCGACGAGACTTCCTACATGCTCTCCAAGCTGATGGCCTTCGACGCCGAGATCATCGGCACCTGGGGCTGCCCGCCGCTGTCCTATCCGCAGGTGCTGGAGATGTGCGTGGCCGGCAAGATCGCGCTCGAACCCTTCGTCGAGACGCGGCCGATGAGCCAGATCGCACAGGTATTCGATGAAGCCCACCACGGCAAGCTCTCCCGCCGCGTGGTGCTGACCCCCGACTTTTGATTTCAAGATAGGAGAAACGACATGGCACTGGAATGGCTACGCAGGGACAACGAGCTCAAGGATCACCAGCTCTTCGACAACAGTCACTTCGGCAAGGAAGCGCCGACCATCATGTACGAGGAGCGCCCGGTCGTCGACGACAAGGGCCAGGCCGCCGCCGGCCTCTATTCCGCCTGGATCTGGCTGAACAACCCGGCCCAGTACAACTCCTACAACACCGACATGGTCAAGGGCGTGATCGCGGCCTTCCAGCGGGCGTCCTCCGACCGCAAGATCGTCGCCGTGGTGTTCACGGCGGTCGGCGACAAGGCCTTCTGCACCGGCGGCAACACCGCCGAGTACGCCGCCTACTACGCCAAGCGGCCGAACGAGTACGGCGAATACATGGACCTGTTCAACACCATGGTCGATGGCATCCTGAACTGCAAGAAGCCGGTGATCTGCCGGGTGAACGGCATGCGCGTCGGCGGCGGCCAGGAGATCGGCATGGCCACCGACATCACCATTTCCTCGGATCTGGCCATCTACGGCCAGGCCGGCCCCAAGCACGGCTCGGCGCCGGACGGCGGCTCGACCGACTTCCTGCCCTGGTTCCTGTCGATGGAAGACGCGATGTACAACTGCATCTCCTGCGAGCCGTGGAGCGCCTACAAGATGAAGTCCAAGGGCCTGCTCACCAAGGTCGTGCCGGTGCTGAAGAAGGACGGCAAGTGGGTGAGGAACCCGATGGTGCGCACCGACACCTTCGTCGATGACGGCGAGATCGTCTATGGCGAGCCGGTCGGCAAGGAGCAAGCGGCCAAGGCGAAGGAACTGATGGCGCAATGCGCCACCGATTTCGAGCTGCTGGACAAGGAAGTCAACGCCATGGTCTGGAAGTTCACCAACCTCTTCCCCGGCTGCCTGATCAAGTCGATCGACGGCATCCGCGCCAAGAAGAAATTCTTCTGGGACCAGATGAAGCTCGCCAACCGCCACTGGCTCGCGGCCAACATGAACCACGAGGCCTACCTGGGCTTCAACGCCTTCGACGCCAAGAAGGCCACCGGCAAAGACGTGATCGACTTCATCAAGTATCGCCAGCTGGTCGCCGAGGGCCGGGTCTTCGACGACAAGTTCGCCGAGCAGGTGCTGGCCAAACCCAAATAAGCCGCGAGAAGCCCAGCCACATCGCCGCTCCGCGAGGAGCGGCGATTGACACCCCGGGGGGTGCTTGTATACAGTATACGAACAAATCGCAACGGAGGAAGGCGCCAGTGAATAGACCCGGAGAGCAGAAACTCAAGCACTTGTTCCGGCCAGGGACCCTCGGCAGATTCGAGACCAAGAACATGGTCAAGTACGGCGCCTGCTGCGTTTCCAACTACAACAGCCGCGACGGTTTCATCACCCCGCGCGAACTGGCGCGGGTGCGGGTGATCGCTTCCACCGGCTGCGGCATCATCACCAACCAGGGGGCCTATCCCGATCCGCTGGGAGAAGGCAAGGCCTACTTCCGCCAGGTGGCGATCTTCGACGACAAGTTCCTGCCGCAATTCGAGACCATCGCCGGCTACATCCACGACGCCGGCGCCGTCGCCATCCAGCAGATCCTCCACGCCGGCCGCTACGGCGGCATCGATCTGGGCTACTGCATCCAGCCCTCGGTGGTGCCGCAGACCCTGCCCCACTTCCGCCCGCCGCGCGAACTGACCAAGGAGCAGATCAAGGCCATCGTCGCCCAGCACGCCGACGCCGCCCGGCGCGCCATCCGGGCCGGCTTCGACGGCACCGAGGTGACCAGCTTCATGGGCTACCTGCTGGCCAACTTCAACTCGCGCTTCACCAACCAGCGCAGCGACGAATACGGCGGCTCGGTCGAGAACCGCGGCCGCTTCATGCGCGAGCTGATCGACGCGGTCAAGCAGGCGACACCCGACAGCCCGATGCTGATCCGCCTGAACGCCGCGGAACTGATGGACCGCTGGGGCGGCAACAGCGAGGACGAATGCTTCGAGCTGATGCAGCAGGCGGTGGACTGCGGCGTGGACATGATTTCCGTCACCGTCGGCTGGCAGGAGGCGCCCCAGTCCTCCTTCGGCCGCGACGTGGCGCCGGGGCACTGGAACCATCTCTCGGCCAAGGCCAAGCGGCTGTTCCCCGACACCCCGATCGCCTTCGGCAACCGCCTGCCCGATCCGGTGATGGCCGACCAGTGCATCAAGGACGGCGTCTTCGACTACTGGGAGGTCTGCCGCCCGCTGCTGGCCGACCCCGAGCTGATCCACAAGGCGGCCGAGGACAGACTGAACGAGGTGCGTCCCTGCATCGGTTCGCTCAATTGCCTGTCCCGGCTGTTCCGCGACCTGCCCTACACCTGCACAATGAATCCGGTGCTGGGCCACGAGGTCGAGCCCGAGTACGCGATCACGCCGGCCACCGAGAAGAAGCGGATCATGGTCATCGGCGCCGGCCCGGCCGGCATGGAGGCGGCCATCACCGCCAGGAAGCGCGGCCACGAGGTCACCGTGTTCGAGAAGTCGGCGCACATCGGCGGCAATCTGGCCGCCTACGCCGCCAACGATCTCGCCCGCCCGGATGACCTCCGGAGCGTCATCGACTACTACCGGGTGATGGCGGAGAAACTCGGCATCGAGATCCGCCTGAACACCGAAGCCAACGCCAAGTTCATGAGGAGCGTGCTGCACCAGTACGACGTCTGCCTGGTCGCCGCCGGCGCCCGGACGGACCTCGGCGCCTTCCGCTATCTCGACGGCGCGGAGCTCCTGGTCGATGCGCTGGACGCCGCCCACGGCAGGATCAAGCCGGGCCGCCGCGTGGTGATGATCGGCGGCGGCATGATCGGCCTGACCATCGCCGAGTCGCTCACCAAGGCGGGCCACGAGGTGGTGGTGGTCGAGGAGGAGAAGCGCATCGCCGGCGACGTCATGCCCACCTTCAAGTGGCGCCACACCGCCTGGGTCGACGAGCTGGGCATACGCACGCTGACTTCGTCGCGGCTGGTGAAGGTGACGGCGGCGGGCGCCACCGTGAAAAACGCCAAGGGCGAGGAGAGCTTCGTCGCCGCCGACACGGTTCTGGTGTCGAGCCCGCGCAAGGCCAACCACGACCTGTTCCACGAGTTCCAGTGGATGGTCGACGAACTGCACGGCGCCGGCGATGCGGTCATCGCCCGCGGGCTCGACGCCGCCATCCACGAGGGCTACCGGATGGGCGTGCGCATCTGAGCGCCGGCACGCGGACACGACGGAGCATCTTGCGATGGAATTTCTGCAGCCGCCGGACTGGACCCGGCCCAAGGGCTACTCGCACGGCGTCGCCGGCGTCGGGCGCATGGTCTTCGTCGCCGGCCAGGTCGGCTGGGACGAGCAGGAGGTGTTCCGCACCCACGACCTGGTCGGCCAGGCGCGCCAGGCGCTCATCAACATCGTCGGCATCCTGGCGCAGGCCGGCGCCGCGCCTGCCGACATCGTGCGCTTGAACTGGTATCTGGCCGACAAGGAGGAGTACAACGCCCGCCTGGCGGAGATCGGCGAGGCCTACCGCGACGTCATCGGCCGGCACTTCCCGGCGATGACCGCGCTGCAGGTGGCCGGCTTCGTCGAGGTCGGCGCGAAGATCGAGATCGAGGCGACCGCCATGCTGGCGACCTGACGAGAATGGCAACCGCTTTCGGCGATCTTTCGGACTGGCAGGCGATGCTCGATCGCCACGCCGAACTCTTCTCGGAGATGAGCGCCGGATCGCGGGTGGGCTTTGTCGCGCGCGCGGGCGCCGGCATCAGCCCGGGCAAGCACGTGGCCGGCCTGATGGCGGCCAACGGCAGCGGCGACATGATGGCTTGGGAGCGGCGGGAGGCCGGCATGCGCACCAGCGTCGAGGGCTACGTGGGTTTCCAGGACGCCAAGGTGGATCTGCTCTTCGTCGTCGAGGACGAGGCGCTCGCGAGCATGCGCGAGGCGCTGTCGGGCGAGGCCTTGAGCATGATCAAGCGGCTGATCCGCAAGGGTGGCATCATGTTCTACGTGATGAAGAACAAGTACCAGCTGCAGGACGCCGGCTACGAGGAATTCCTCGAATCCCTCGGCCTGGCGTTTCTCGGGGCCTGCCGGTGATCTTCCTGAACCCCCACGGCGCCCCCGAACTCGCCTGCGACCACTGCGGCTGTCGCTGGTTCGACCGCACCGACGGCAATACCTGCCACGAATGCGGTGCCGAAGTCAGCGCCGAGAACCTCGCCGAATATGAAATGGCGCTGACCCGGTTCGCGGCCGAGCGAGCGCAGCAGACACCGCTTCAACCCTAGGACCATCACTCAACCTTACTGGAACGAACATGAACAAACCGACCGCCAAGCAGGCCGCCTCCTTCAAGTGGGACGATCCCCTGCTCCTCGACGACCAGCTGTCCGAAGACGAGCGCATGGTGCGCGATGCCGCCCGGCAGTATTGCCAGGGCAAGCTCGCGCCGCGCATCCAGGACGCCTTCAGGAACGAGACCACCGACCCGGCGATCTTCCGCGAGATGGGCGAACTGGGCCTGCTCGGCCCCACCATCCCGGCCGAATACGGCGGCTCCGGCCTGAACTACGTCTGCTACGGTCTGATCGCCCGCGAGGTCGAACGGGTCGATTCCGGCTACCGCTCGATGATGAGCGTGCAGTCCTCGCTGGTGATGGTGCCGATCTACGAATTCGGCAGCGAGGCGCAGAAGAAGAAGTACCTGCCCAAGCTCGCCACCGGCGAATTGATCGGCTGCTTCGGCCTGACCGAACCCAACCACGGTTCGGACCCGGGCAGCATGGTGACGCGGGCGAAGAAGGCGGCCGGCGGCTATTCGCTCTCGGGTTCCAAGATGTGGATCTCCAACTCGCCGATCGCCGACGTATTCGTGGTCTGGGCCAAGACCGAAGACGACGTGATCCGCGGCTTCATCCTGGAGAAGGGCATGAAGGGCCTGTCCGCCCCGGCCATCCACGGCAAGGTCGGACTGCGCGCCTCGATCACCGGCGAGATCGTCATGGACGAGGTGTTCGTGCCCGAGGAAAACCTGATGCCCGGCGTCTCCGGACTCAAGGGCCCGTTCACCTGCCTCAACTCGGCGCGCTACGGCATCGCCTGGGGCGCGCTCGGGGCGGCCGAGGACTGCTGGCACCGGGCGCGCCAGTACGTGCTCGACCGCAAGCAGTTCGGCCGGCCGCTGGCGGCCAACCAACTGATCCAGAAGAAGCTGGCCGACATGCAGACCGAGATCACGCTGGCCTTGCAGGGCTGCCTGCGCCTGGGGCGGATGAAGGACGAGGGCACCGCGGCGGTCGAGATCACCTCGATCATGAAGCGCAACTCCTGCGGCAAGTCGCTCGACGTGGCGCGCCTGGCGCGCGACATGCTCGGCGGCAACGGCATCTCCGACGAGTTCGGCGTCATCCGCCACATGGTGAATCTGGAGGTGGTCAATACCTACGAGGGCACGCACGACGTCCACGCGCTGATCCTCGGCCGCGCCCAGACGGGGATCCAGGCCTTCTTCTGATCCGGGCCGAAGCGGTATCATGGGCGGATGAACCGCCGCCCCGGGTGACCTCTTGTCCGCCAGCCGCTTCTCGGAATCCCGCCTCGCCGCCCTGGATGATGCCATCCAGGGCGAGATCGCCGTCGGCCGCATCCCCGGCGCGGTGATGCTGATCGCCGACGGCGAGCGCGTCCTGTTCGAGCGGGCGCGCGGCGTGCGCGACCCGGCGAGCGGCGACGCGATGGCCATGGATACGATCTTCCGGATCTACTCGATGACCAAGCCCATCGTCTCGGTCGGCGCGATGATGCTGGTCGAGGAGGGCCGGCTGCTGATCAGCGATCCGGTGGCGAAATACCTGCTGGAGCTGGGCCGGCCCGAGGTCGGCGTCGAGCTGCCGGGGACGGACGGCCAGCCGGTGCTGATGCGGGTGCCCGCCAAGCGCGAGATCACGGTGCAGGATCTGCTGCGCCACACCTCCGGGCTGACCTACGGCATCTTCGGCGACTCGCTGGTCAAGCGCGAATACCGGCGCTCCGGCGTCGCGGGCAAGGACCTCGCCAACGCCGAGCTGGCGCAGCGGCTGGGGCGGCTGCCGCTCGCCCACCAGCCGGCCAGCGTCTGGGAATACGGGCACTCGACCGATCTGCTGGGGGCGCTGATCGAGCGCATCTCCGGCCTGCCGCTCGACCGCTATCTGCGCCAGCGGATACTGGCGCCGCTGGGCATGGACGACACCGGCTTCTGGGTGGCGCCGGAAGCGCAGCGGCGGCTCGCCGAGCCCTTCGCCGTCGATCCCGAGGGCGGCGCGCCGGTGCACCTGATCGACGTCACCCGGCCGCCGGCCTTTCTCTCGGGCGGCGGCGGCATGGTGTCGACCGCGCGCGATTACCTGCGCTTCGCCCGGATGCTGCTGAACCAGGGCAGCCTCGCGGGCGTGCGCATCCTGGCGAGAAAGACGCTGGCTTTCATGACCAGCGACCACCTCGGCGGCATCCCCGAGGCAAGCGCCGGAGAGGATTACCTGCCCGGCCCGGGCTACGGCTTCGGCCTGGGTTTCGCGGTGCGCACCGACGCCGGCCGGGCGCTGACCCCGGGCAGCGTCGGCGACTATCACTGGAGCGGCCTGGCGGGCACTCACTTCTGGGTGGATCCGCAGGAGCGCTTCACCGCCATCTGGCTGATGCAGGCCCCGGAGCAGCGCGCCCGTTACCGGCAGCTCTACCGGAATCTGGTTTATGCGGCACTGGAGTGAGGACGCCATGGACAGACAGGAACACTGGGAAAGAGTCTATCGGGAGAAGGCGCCGGAGACCGTCAGCTGGTACCGCCCCCACCTCGAGCGCTCGATCGAGCTGATCGAGCGGGCGGCGCCGGACCGCAAGGCGGCGATCATCGACGTCGGCGGCGGCGAGTCGACGCTGGTCGACGACCTGCTGTCGGCGGGCTACGGCGACGTCAGCGTGCTCGACATCTCGCAGGCGGCGATAGATTTCGCCAAGCGCCGCCTGGGCGCGCCGGCGGCGGGCGTCGCCTGGTGGGCGGCGGACGTCACCGCCGCCCCCCTGCCGTCCCGGCGCTACGACGTCTGGCACGACCGCGCGGTGTTCCACTTCCTGACCGAGCCCGGGCAGCGGGCCGCCTACGTGCGCCAGGTCGCCCGCGCGGTGAAGCCCGGCGGCCACGTGATCGTCGCCACCTTCGGCCCCGAAGGGCCGCAAAAATGCAGCGGCCTCGACGTGGTCCGCTACGACGCCGACGCGCTGCACGGCCAGTTCGGCGCCGAGTTCCGCCTGATCGAGAGCCGGACCGAGATCCACGAAACCCCGTCCGGCAACAAGCAGCAATTCCTCTACTGCTACTGCAGGCTCGTGGCGGGCGAAGCTTGCCGAGGATGACACAAGGCTTGGCTAGACCCTCGCGTCTGCCCGGGGATAATTCCTAGCAATGGAGATGCAGTGGACAAGCTGACACGGGAAAATTTCAAGCAACTGCCGCTCACGCCCACCGACGGCGCCTGGGGCACCGAGCTCATGAAACTCGGTGGTTCATCCACCGAGTTGAAGGATCTCTGGAACGCGTCCGCGCCGGACACGGTGCTGCGGGTCGCGCGTTCCTACGTGGATGCGGGCGCCCGCATCATCCTGACCAACACCTTCTCCTCCAACCGCATCGTCCTGGAGCGGCATGGCGCGAGCGGGCGCTCGGCGGAGTTGTCCCGCGCCGGGGCAGCCATCTCGCGCCAGGCCGCCGCCGACCGCGCCCTGGTCTTCGGCTCCATCGGGCCGACGGGAAAACTGGTGTCCTTGAAGCAACTGGACGTTGCGGCAGCCGAGGCGGTGTTCGCCGAACAGGCGGCGGCTTTGGCCGCGGGCGGCGCCGACGCCCTCGTGATCGAAACCATGGCCGATCTCGAGGAGGCAAAGGCGGCGCTGAGAGCCTGCCTGCGAGCCTGCGACCTGCCGGTCGGCGTGAGCTTCACCTTCGACTCGGGCAAGGAAAAGAACCGCACCATGATGGGCGTCACGCCGGCCCAGGCGTGGCGAGCTGCTCACGAAGGCGGCGCGAGCTTCGTCGGCGCCAACTGCGGCATCGGCATCGACGCCTACGTCAAGGTTGCCCGCGAACTGGCGCAGTGCGGCGGCGAGCTGCCGCTGTGGATCAAGGGCAACGCCGGCCGCCCGGTGATGGCCGCGGACGGCAGCAGCCACTACAACGCCGGACCGGAAGACTTCAGCCGTGCGGTGCCGGAACTGGTGGCGGCGGGCGTCCGTTTCATAGGCGGCTGCTGCGGCTCGACTCCGGCCCACGTCGCCGCCATCGTCGCCGCCATCGAAGCCGTCGGCACATCCCGGTCTGCGCCCTGAATGGCATGCGACGATGACGGCGGCTCGCGGCCAAATCGAGACACTCGCCCGAATCTCAGCCCGCCTCCACCCGCATCGCCGGCAAGAAGGCTGTGAAGCCGAAAACCGGATCTTGGCGAGGCTGAGCTTTCGGGACGGGCGCTTGCCGATCTCGAAAGACTCGCCGACTTCCTGATTGGGATCGATCCTCCGATTGCCGCAGAGACGATGGGATTGATCGAGGAGGAGTGGCATTGCTGGGTTGCCTCGCGGCGGCAATCACTTTCACAACCAATAATGCCCCATATCCCAGCGCCAGGACTTTAATCGCCCTTTGTCCGCTGCCGTCCATGGGGTAAGCTTTCCAGCTCGTGCCTCACGATACCAGGATAACGAACAAGAACCCGCATGGCGATCAAGAAATCAGACCTCTATTCCTCCCTCTGGGCCTCCTGCGACGAGCTGCGCGGCGGCATGGATGCCAGCCAGTACAAGGACTACGTCCTGTTCATGCTGTTCATCAAGTACATCAGCGACAAGTACGGCAGCAGCGACGCCTTCGCGCCGCCGGTGACGATCCCCGAGGGCGCGAGTTTCAAGGACATGATCGCGCTCAAGGGCAAGAGCGACATCGGCGGCAAGATCAACACCCAGATCATCGCCCCGCTGATTAACGCCAACGCACGGCTGGCCCGCAGCGACTTCCCCGACTTCAACGACCCCAACAAGCTCGGCGAAGGCCGGGACATGGTGGAGAAGCTCTCCAACCTGATCGGCATCTTCCAGAAGCCGGAACTCGACTTCTCGCAAAACCGCGCCGAGCACGACGACATCCTCGGCGACGCCTACGAGTACCTGATGCGTCACTTCGCCACCGAGAGCGGCAAGAGCAAGGGGCAGTTCTACACTCCGTCCGAGGTCAGCCGCGTCATCGCCAAGGTGATCGGCATCTCGCCCGGCAACACCAAGGCATCGACCACCGCCTACGACCCGACCTGCGGTTCGGGTTCGCTGCTCTTGAAGGTGGCCGCGCAGGCGGGCAAGCACATCACCCTCGAAGGGCAGGAGAAGGACGTGACCACGGCGGGTCTGGCGCGCATGAACATGATCCTGCACGACTTCCCCACCGCCAACATCCTCTCGGGCAACACGCTGGCAGCGCCAAAATTCAAGGACGAAGAGAATCTGCGCACCTACGACTACGTCGTCGCCAATCCGCCCTTTTCCGACAAGACCTGGAGTACCGGCATCACGCCCGCCGACGACCCCTACCGGCGCTTCGCCTGGGGCGAGCCGCCGGCCAAGCAGGGCGACTACGCCTACCTGCTGCACATCGTCCGCAGCATGAAGGGCAAGGGCAAAGCCGCCTGCATCCTGCCGCACGGCGTGTTGTTCCGCGGCAACGCGGAAGGCCTGATCCGCGAGCAGCTCGTGCGCTCCGGCATCCTGAAGGGCATCATCGGCCTGCCCGCCAACCTGTTCTACGGCACCGGCATCCCCGCCTGCATCCTGGTGCTGGACAAGGAAAACGCCACCGCGCGCAAGGGCGTGTTCATGATCGACGCCGCCAAGGGCTTCATCAAGGACGGCAACAAGAACCGCCTGCGCGAGCAGGACATCCACAAGATCGTCGATATCTTCACCAAGCAGGCCGACGCGCCGCGCTACGCCCGCATGGTGCCGCTCGATGAGATCGCGAGCCCGGCGAACGGCTTCAACCTGAACCTGCCGCGCTACATCGACTCGAGCTCTCCGGAAGACCTGCAGGACATCGCCGGCCATCTCTCCGGCGGCATCCCCGAGCGCGACCTGGACGCCCCCGACAACGCGCTGGCCGCCTACTGGCAGGTGCTGCCCGGCGTGCGCGCCGCCCTGTTCGACTCGCTGCGCCCCGGCTACGCCTATCTGCGTCTGCCCATCGCGGAGGTGAAGTCCGCCATCTTTGGTCACGCCGAGTTCACCGCCTTCAACCAGCAGGCGACCGAGCGCTTTGCCGACTGGCGCCGTGTCGCCACGCCGAAGCTGACCGGCTTCGGCAAGGACGGCCATCCCAAGGCGCTGATCGAGACCATCGCCGAGGCGCTGCTCGATAGCTTCAAGGCAGCACCCTTGCTCGATGCCTACGACATCTATCAGCACCTGATGGACTACTGGGCCGAGACGATGCAGGACGATGCCTATTCGATCGCGCTTGAGGGCTGGGTCGCCAAGCCGGCGCGCATCGTCGAGGCCGACAAGAAGGGGAAACTCAAGGACAAGGGTTGGGTCTGCGACCTGATCCCCAAATCGCTCATCGTCGCCCGCTACTTCGCCGAGGAACAGGCCGCCTGCGATGCCCAGCAGGCCGAGCTGGAAGCGGTAAGCGCCAGTCTCGCCGAACTGGAGGAGGAGCACGGCGGCGAGGAAGGTTTTCTCGGCGCGCTGGACAAGATCGCCAAGGCCGAGGTCAATGCCCGGTGGAAGGAGATCAAGGCCCACGGGAACGATGGCGATGGGGAGGCGATGGACGAAGCCGCCGTGCTCGAGCGCTGGCTGGCACTCAATGACGCCGAGGCGGCCATGAAGCGCGCCGTGAAGGCGCAGGAGGCCGCGCTCGACCTCCTGGCCTACGAGCATTACCCCAAGCTGACCGAGGCCAAGATCAAGACGCTGGTGGTGGACGACAAGTGGATGGCGAATTTGCAAGCCGCCGTGCAGGGCGAACTCGATCGCGTCTCGCAAACCCTGACTTCCCGCATCCGCGAACTGGCCGAGCGCTACGCCACGCCGCTGCCGCAGCTCACCAATGAGGTGGCGACGCTGGCAGCCCGGGTGGAGGAGCACCTGAAGAAGATGGGTTTCGCATGAAAGTGAAGCCCGGGTACAAGCAGACTGAGGTGGGGGTTATCCCGGAGGATTGGGACTGTGCACTGATCGCGAACGTGGCCCGGCTTGAGAGTGGCCATACACCAAGCAAGAGAAAGCCGAGCTACTGGGGCGGCTCCGTTCAGTGGGTGTCATTGCACGATACAGCTTTGCTAGACAGCCGGGAAATTTCAGCAACAACAAAAACGATAACCGAGGATGGGATAAATCACTCGTCTGCGAGACTCTTACCGCAAGGAACCGTAGTTTTTTCACGAACGGCCACTGTAGGCAAATCAACGGTCATGGCTACTTCGATGGCCACAAGCCAAGACTTTGCCAATTACATTTGTGGGCCAGACCTAGATAATTACTTCTTGGTTTATCTCTTTCGCAGTATGGGGCGGACGTGGCAGCGTCTCATGGCAGGAAGCATTCACAACACGATTTATATGCCCGTCTTCAAGGCATTGAAAATCGCCCTACCGCCCCTCCCTGAACAACGCGCAATCGCCGCCGCGTTGTCTGATGTGGATGCGCTGCTGGCGGGCTTGGACCGGCTGATCGCCAAGAAGCGCGACCTCAAGCAGGCCGCCATGCAGCAACTCCTGACCGGCCAGACCCGCCTTCCCGGTTTCAGCGGGGAGTGGGAAATGAAGACACTGGGGGAATTGGCAGAGATCATTAGTGGCGGAACACCCAAAACCACTGAGCCATCTTATTGGAACGGTGGCATCAAATGGTGCACGCCGACAGACATTACCGGCTGCACTGACAAGTACCTTCTCGACACACAGCGCACTATTTCCCTACTAGGACTGAAAAGCAGCGGTGCAAGATTGTTGCCCGCAGACTCACTGCTGCTCTGTAGTCGCGCGACGATTGGCGAACTAAAGATTGCCGGCGGAGAGATCTGTACGAACCAAGGATTCAAGTCGCTCGTCTGCAAGCCTGAGGTGAGCAATGAGTTTCTTTATTACAAGCTACTGACAATGAAGCAGCAGATGATCGAGCGTGCCTTTGGTTCAACGTTCCTCGAAATTTCTAAGGCGAATGTAGCCTCCTTAGAAGTCCCCCTGCCATCCCTCCCCGAACAAACCGCCATCGCCGCCGTCCTCTCGGACATGGACGCCGAGCTGTCTCTGCTTGCGGCGCGACGCGACAAGACCCGCGACCTCAAGCAGGCGATGATGCAGGAACTGCTGACCGGGAGGATACGGCTGGTATGAAGCCCATTCGCATTTTCATCAGCAGCGTGCAGAAGGAACTGGAGCTGGAGCGTGCCGCCGTGGCCGGGTTGATCTCCACCGATCCATTCCTGCTCCAGCATTGCGTGTCCGTTCTATTCGAGAAGGAACCGCCGCCACCCCGGCCCGCCAGTAAACCCTATCTCGCGGCGTTGAAGGCTTGTCAGGCGTATGTGCTCATGATCGCGAACGAGTATGGCGGCGCGGACGGCGAGGTTTCCGCGACACACCGCGAATACCGGCTCGCGCAGGAATTGAAGCTGCCCACGGTCGTGTTCCTCAAGGGAGCCACGGATGGCTCGCGGTCGCCGGAAGCGAAGGCGCTGGTTGCCGAGGTCAAGCAGGACGGATTCACCTACAAGCGCTTCCACGACCGCGAGGATTTGCGTCCGCTGATGCTGGAGGCGCTGCGCCGCATGCTGGCAGAGGCGTTCGCGCTTCAGGCCACCCCTGACGAGGTCGCCGAGGGCGAGCAACAGGTGGAAGCTGCATCAGCGTTTGAAAGCGCGGTCCTCTCCGATGCGTTCGTGGCCGGTCTGGACAAGGGGCTGCTCGATCGCTTCAACAGCAGCATCGTGATGAACACATCAGAACCGCTTTTCGGCTCCGGGGGCGAGGCGCTTCACGCACGCGGCCTCGCGCTCAGCGCCGGGGCGAGGGATCGGTTTCACCCGACGGCTGGGGCGTTCGTCCTGTTTGCGCCCAAACCAGCGAACCGGTTCCCACAGTGCGAGATTCTGGCCGACGCCTACGAGGGGACGCGCATCACGGGCCGCCCAAAAGGCCAGGCGGGCATCAATGCGCCGCTGCCACTGGCTCTGGAGCAGGCGCTGAAATTCATCGACGACCACAGCTTTCACCCGCACCGGGTCGTGGGCCTGAACAATGTGCGCCTGGATGAATATCCTACGGCGGCGTTGCGCGAAGCGCTGGTCAACGCGGTGGCGCACCGCAACTACGAGGATGCGGCCCGGAAGATTTTCGTGCGCGTGTTCAGCGATCGCATCGAGATCGCCAGTCCCGGTTATCCGCTGAAGCCGCTGACGCCCGCGCGCCTGCGCCGGGGCGGCTACCGGCCCTGTTCGCGCAATCCGCTGATTTCCCAGACGCTCGCCACGCTGTCGCTCATGGAGCAGCGCGGCACGGGGTTCGCCCGAATGCGGGACGCCATGCTGGACCATGGCTTGGACGAACCGAAGATCGAGCAGCAGGACGGGTTCTTTGTGGTCACGCTGCCCGGACCGGCGGGCAACTTCGACCGGATCAAGACTCCCGCAACTGTCACCGGTCCGGTGACCCCGGCTATCGAGGCAAAGCTCAACGAGCGGCAGAAGCGCATCTTCGCCAGGGTGATGGCCGAGGGGATGGTTACGCGCGGCTGGTGTGTGACTGAGTTCGGCGTGGCCAATGACACGGCCGGTCGTGACTTGAAGGGACTGACCGAGCTTGGGCTTCTGGAACTGGTCGGGAAGGGGCGCGCCGTGCGCTACGTGGCCAAAACAACCGACAATCGACCGGCTCGATCATGAAATCGACCGACACGGAATCAACCGACAATCGACCGATGTTTTTTGAAAATCGACCGATGATCATCCGCGCGATAGCGACTGCCCCCGTTAGCTCGCAGCGGCCTTGGGCGAGAAATTGCCGGGTGAAGTCGCAGGTGAAGTCGCAGGTGAAGTCACGGGTGAAGTCGCCAGACTTTTCTTTGCTGATCGTCCTCCGGCAGGGCAAACCACGAACCATGAGACTTTCCCATGCCTGAGCTACCCCGTTCCGAACGCAAGACGCAGAACCGCGTCGTCGGCCTGTTCACCGACCCGGCGCGGCCCGACGGTCTCGGCTACCGCTACCTCGGCGAGTGGAGCAAGCGCCCGGATGCAAGCAACCGCCCGATCGAGACCGCGCTGCTGCGCGACAACCTCGCCGCCCGCGGCTATTCCGCCGCCCACATCGCCGCCGCCTTGCAAAAGCTGGAGACGGCAGCGGATTCCACCGGCATCACGCTCTACCAGGCCAACCTCCGCACCTACCAATTGCTGCATTACGGCGTGCCGGTTCAGATCGCCGCCGGACTGGCGCATGAGACGGTGCACCTGATCGACTGGGATCATCCCGGGAACAACGACTTTGCGCTGGCCGAGGAGGTGACGCTCAGGGGAGGCGGGTTTGGGTCACATCAGCGACGCCCGGACATCGTGCTCTACGTGAATGGCATCGCCATCGCGGTGATCGAATTGAAGCGCAGCTCGGTGGAGGTGGCCGACGGGGTGCGCCAGCTCATCACCAACCAGGAAGAGATTTTCAACCAGGGCTTCTTCAGCACGGTGCAATTGGTGCTGGCGGGCAGCGATGCGCAGGGCCTGCGTTACGGCACCACCGGCACGCCGGAGCAGTTCTTCGTGGACTGGAAGGACGAGTCTCCGGCCGAAGCGGGTGCGACCCCCAGCGCCGGGGCGCTGCTCGACCGGCCGCTGGCGCAGCTTTGCAACAAGACCCGGCTGCTCGACCTGATGCGCAACTTCATCATCTTCGACGCGGGCCAGAAGAAGGTTCCCCGTCCGCACCAATACGCCGGGGTGAAGGCGGCGCAGCAGCGCATCGCCGAGCGCGAGGGCGGCGTGATCTGGCACACCCAGGGCAGCGGCAAGAGCATCCTGATGGTGCTGATCGCCAAGTGGCTGCTGGAGTTTGAGCCCGAGGCGCGCATCCTGGTCATCACCGACCGCGACGAGCTGGACCAGCAGATCGTCGGCGTCATGAGGAACGCCGGGGTGGTCGGCGAAAATTCGCCCTCGCCGCGCATCACCTCGCGCGCGGATTTTGTCGCCAAGCTGGCGGCGACCGCGCCCCGTCTGCTCTGTGCGCTGATCCACAAGTTCGACGTGGCCGACCTGAAGGGCCCCGCGCCGAAAGTGGCAGGCCGCTTCTACGTGTTCGTGGACGAGTGCCACCGCACCCAGGGCGGCGACATGAACAAGCAGATGAAGCGCTGGCTGGAGAGCGCGATCTTCATCGGCTTCACCGGCACGCCGCTCTTGCGCCGCGACCGGCTGATGACGCGGGACGTGTTCGGCACCTACATCCACACCTACAAGTTCCATCAGGCGGTCGCCGACAAGGTGGTGCTCGACCTCAAGTACGAGGCGCGCGACGTGCCGGAGCGGCTGACCTCGCAAAAGAAGATCGACGAGTGGTTCGAGCAGAAGACCAAGAACCTGAACAACTTCCAGAAGGCCCTGGTGCGCAAGCGCTGGGCGACGATGGAGGAGCTGATGAGCGCCGGAGAGCGCAAACAGCGCATCATCGCCGACATCATCGAGGACTTCGCCCTCAAGCCGCGCCTGAACAACGACCGGGGCACGGCGATCCTGGTGGCGGCCTCGATCTACGACGCCTGCCACTACTTCCGCCTGTTCCAGAACACGCCCTTCGGCCCCCACTGCGGGATCATCACCTCCTTTGAGCCCAAGCACAACGCGATCTCCCGCGAACCGGCCAACAGCGACGAGCGCTACAAGTTCGACACCTACACCCAGCACGTCTTGAAGAACTTCCCGACGACCGAGAAGTACGAGACAGAGATGAAGCGCCGCTTCATCGAGGAGCCGGCCAAGCTGAAGCTCTTGATCGTGGTGAGCAAGCTCTTGACCGGCTTCGATGCGCCGAGCTGCACCTACATCTACCTCGACAACGAACTCCACGACCACAACCTGTTCCAGGCCATCTGCCGCACCAACCGGCTGGACGGCGACGACAAGGACTACGGCTACATCGTCGATTTCAAGAAGCTCTTCGGCGACGTGCAGCAGGCCATCGCGGTGTACAACTCCGACGAGCTGGACGTCGACCAGGGCAGCGGCGGCGACAACAACGTGCGCCTCAAGAACTGGCTGGAAGAGGGCAAGAAGCAGCTCGACGACGCCCGCCAGGCGCTCGCCTACCTGTGCGAGCCGGTGGCGCTGCCGCGCGAGGTGGAGCAGTACCTGCACTACTTCTGCGGCTATGGTGACAACCCCGGCGCCAACCCCAACGCATTGACCGATACCGAGGCGCTGCGGGTGTCGTTCTACAAGGCGGTGGCGATCTTCACGCGTGCCTACGCCGACCTTGCCCAGGAACTCACCGAGGCGGGTTATTCCGACGCCGACGCCGAGGCCTTGAAGCAGGAAGTGGCGTACTACGCCGAGATACGGGCCGCCATCAAGCGGCACTCCGGCGAAGAGCTGGACATCAAGCCTTTCGAGGCGGACATGCGCCATCTCATCAACACCTACATCCAGGCCGACCCGGCGGCCGAACTGGGGGGGCTGGGCGAGATGTCGCTCACCGAGCTGATCATCGAGACCGGTATCCACGACGCCATCGCCAGGAAGCTCAACCAGAAGGGCAAGCTCTCGAAGAACGCCATCGCCGAAGGGATCATCAACAACGTCCGCAAGACGATCATCCGCAACCAGCTCACCGACCCGCGCTTCTACGCGCAGATGTCCAAGCTGCTCGACGACCTGATCAAGCAGAGCCGGACGGATACGGCGGCGTATGAGGAGTTTCTGCGCGAGGCCGAGGACTTGGTGAAGCGGCTGGCGGCCAAGCAGCCCGAGGCCGGCATCCCAGCGGCGCTGCACGGCAATCGCGAGGCGACGGTGCTGTTCAACAATCTGGGCTCGATTCCGGCGACGGGTTTTCGTTATCCGACCGCCGACGAGGATAGAGCGGCGCTGGCCTTGAAGATAGACCTCGCCGTGCGCGAGCGTGCGCCCGCCGGGTGGTACGGCGACCAGGCGCGCGAGGCGCAGGTATTGAATGCCCTGTTCCCGATTCTCGACCGCGACCGCGAGGCGACGCTGGCGCTGTTCGAGATCATCAAAAACCAGCCGGGGTATCTGTGACCGAGCACATCCGGCTCGGCGATGTCGAGATCGCCGTCACGCGCAAGGCGATCAAGAACGTGCACCTCTCGGTGCATCCCCCGGGCGGCCGCGTCACGCTGGTCGCACCCACCGGCACCCGACTGGAAGTGGCCCGTGCCTACGCTATCTCCAAGCTCGGCTGGATCCGCGACCAACGGGCGAAGCTGTTGGCGCAGGCACGGGAGACCCCGCGCCGTTTTGTCGAGCGCGAGAGCCATTACCTGTGGGGGCGGCGCTATCTGCTGTCGGTGGTCGAGAAGGATGGAAAACCGGCGGTGAAGCAGGATCATCGCCGGATCACGCTCACCGTTCGGCCCGGCAGCACCCTGGCGAAGCGCGAAGAAGTGATGCAGGAATGGCACCGTGCCCTGCTGCACGAGGCGGTGCCCGCTCTTATCAGGAAATGGGAGGAGAAGCTCGGCGTGAAGGTCTCCGGCTATTTCCTCCAGCGCATGAAGACGAAATGGGGCGGCTGCAACCCCCGGGCGGGGAACATTCGCCTGAACACCGAGCTGGTCAAGAAGCCCAAGGATCTGCTGGAGTACGTCGTCGCGCACGAAATGCTGCATCTGGTTGAACCGACGCATAGCGAGCGCTTCGTGGCGCTGCTGGCGCAGCACTATCCGACGTGGCGGGAGGCGCGTGCGGAATTGAATGAGTTGCCGCTGGCAGCCGAGGCTTGGGGTTCGCGGTAGGGGCATTCCGGGCCGCGGGTCGGCGGCAAATACTGTCATCGATTGTGGGATGCCGTTTGCGGAGGCGTGCATTGCGTCGTATTGAGCGACTGCTTTAGGCACCGGTTGCCATTCTGTTTGCGCGGTGGCACGATGCGCGCGAGCAAGAACCCCTTTTCACGTCGGCGGCAGTGCCGTTTATCTACTTCTCAGAGGTATCCCGCGCTATGGGTTTGACTTTGATAATCGGCAACAAAAACTATTCATCCTGGTCTCTCAGGCCATGGCTCTATCTGAAACATCATGGCATCCCCTTCGATGAAATCAGGATCCCCTTGTATCGGGAAGACTCGAAGAAGAAGATTTTGTCCTATTCCCCGTCCGGCAAAGTGCCGCTGCTGATCGATGGCGAAACTCACATCTGGGACTCTTTGGCGATACTCGAATATCTGGCAGAGCGCTATCTCAAAACACTCGGCTGGCCTGACGACACGAAGGACCGGGCCTTGGCGAGATCGCTGGCCGCAGAAATGCATTCCGGATTCCAGGCCTTGCGCACTTGTTGCGGTATGAACTGCCGCAGGCTGCCAGGAGCTAAAGACCTGCCCGAAGACGTGCTCAAAGACATCGCCCGGATCAGGCAAATCTGGCAGGATTGCAGAGCCCGCTTTGGCAGCGGGGGCCCGTGGCTGATGGGCGGTTTCAGCATCCTCGATGCGATGTACGCGCCGGTTGCCTTGCGCTTCAATACCTACCGAGTGGATGTTGGGGCTGCGGAGCGGGCTTATGTGAACACGGTGCTGAATCACCCCGCAATCCAGGAATGGATGGCAGCCGGCAGGCAAGAAACCGAGGTCATTCAAGCGTTCGAAAATTGAACGCTCGATACCTGTCGCCGGGCATCAATCGCGAAGCCTATCCTTCCTGGGTGAACCGGAAGGATAGGATCGCTGCCGCTTCGAACCTCAGCCCGCCTTCATCCAGATCACCGGCTTGCCCTTGAGACTGGCCTTCGCGGGCGCGGGTGCGGCGCAGTCGGGGTCGGCCAGCGCCGCATCGACCGCGGCGCGCAGCGCCAGCTTGAGCGGCGCCAGGCCGCGGCTGGCGGCCGCCTCGTTCTCCAGCAGCGTGG
>Ga0307376_10001566_pt1 | contig 24215 bp, 41 predicted proteins | sample TR2MG_FD_202536 | JGI IMG/M metagenome (GOLD analysis project Ga0307376, IMG submission 202536) | Soil microbial communities from Risofladan, Vaasa, Finland - TR-2 | ecosystem: Environmental > Terrestrial > Soil > Coastal area > Acid sulfate soil | place: Finland: Risofladan, Vaasa | collected...
AAGCTGGAGGAGCGCATCAGCGGGCGAATTCTTCTGGAGGACATCGTTCATCCCCAAACGGGCGAGGTGCTGGCCTGGGGCGATCAGGAGATCACCGAGGAACAGGCCCAGGCCATCGCCCGCGCGGGGTTCACCTCCGTCAAGATCCGTTCGGTGCTCACCTGCCGCAGCCGCTACGGGGTCTGCATAAAATGTTACGGCCGCAACCTGGCCACCGGCCGCATGGTGGACATCGGCGAGGCGGTGGGTATCATCGCGGCCCAGAGTATCGGCGAGCCGGGCACCCAGTTGACCATGCGTACCTTCCATACCGGAGGTGTGGCCGGCGACGACATCACTCAGGGTCTGCCCCGGGTGGAGGAGCTCTTCGAGGCCCGGCGGCCGAAAGGCCAGGCCTTGATCGCCGACGCCGACGGGGTGGTGGTGGCCAAGGAGGTCAAGGGCCGCCGCGAACTGGAGATCACCGCGGAGGACGGGGAGCATTTCAACTACCAGGTGCCCTACGGCGCCCGCCTCAGGGTTCGTTCCGGCGCTACGGTGTCGGCCGGCGACGAGTTGACCGAGGGCAGCGTCAATCCCCACGACATGCTGAAGATCAAGGGCATACACGGGGTCCAGGTCTATCTCCTGCAGCAGGTGCAGCAGGTGTACCGGTTGCAGGGTGTGGATATCAACGACAAGCACATTGAGGTCATGGTGCGCCAGATGTTACGCAAAATAAAGGTGGATGAAGCCGGCGATTCCATCCTCCTGCCAGGCGGCCTGATCGACATGTTTGAGTTCGAGGAGGAGGTCCGGCGGGTGACAGCGGCCAATGGTCAGCCGCCCACCGGCCGGACGGTCCTCCTGGGCATCACCAAGGCCTCACTGGCCACCGATTCCTTCCTTTCGGCCGCTTCCTTCCAGGAAACCACGCGGGTTCTGACGGAAGCAGCCATCAAGGGCAAGACGGACCCGCTCCTGGGGCTGAAAGAAAATGTGATTATCGGCAAACTAGTGCCGGCTGGTACCGGAATGCCCCGCTACCGCTACATCGAGGTGACGGCGCCGGCGTACCGGCCGAATGGGGAAGATGAAGGCTATGTGACGTAGGGGGACTTACGAGCGCCCCCCCCGGGGCGCGCCGAGAAGGGCCGGCGGGTTCGGCTTTTTATTCTCCTTGACAAGAGTCCTTCCTTTTTGCTAATATAGTGGGGTGCGATTTCCTGGTGGGGGGTATTGGCCTTGCACAGGTTAGCACAATCCCGAAACAAGACCGTAGGTTCCAAGCAGACTCTCAAAGCCATCGAAAAGGACCAGGCCCACACGGTGTACATAGCCCGGGACGCGGAGCGCCGCGTGGTGGAACCGGTGCTCGGGGCCTGCCGGGAACGGCAGGTCAAGGTGGTGGAAGTGGAGAGCATGCGTGTTTTGGGTAAGCTGTGCGGCATAGACGTGGGATGCGCCTGTGCCTCGTTATTAAAGGATCAACCGTAGAAGGAGGTGTTGGAATGCCCACGATCAGTCAGCTCGTGCGTAAGGGCCGGGCCCAGATGGAGAAAAAATCGAACGCGCCGGCCCTGAAGGAATGCCCGCAAAAGCGCGGCGTTTGCACGCGGGTCTACACCACCACGCCCAAGAAGCCAAATTCGGCCCTGCGCAAGGTGGCCCGGGTGCGGCTTACCAACGGGATCGAGGTAACTTCGTACATCCCCGGCATTGGTCACAACCTGCAGGAGCACTCGGTGGTCCTGATCCGGGGAGGCAGGGTCAAGGACCTGCCGGGCGTCCGGTACCACGTGATCCGGGGAGCTTTGGATTCCGCCGGGGTGCAGAACAGGAACCGGGGCCGGTCCAAGTACGGGGCCAAGCGGGCCAAGGGCAAGAAATAGAGTTTGCAGCTTTTAAGGCAAAGGGGGGAAGAGGATGCCCAGAAGGGGAAGTAAGGGCAGACGGAATGTATTGCCCGATCCGGTCTTCGGCAGCGTGGTGCTGGCCAAATTGATCAACCAGATGATGTGGGACGGCAAGAGATCCATATCGGAAGACATCGTTTACGGCGCCCTGGATATCATCAGTAAGAAGACTGGGAAAAACGGCCTGGAGGTTTTCGATCAGGCCATCAAGAACGTCATGCCGGTTCTGGAGGTCAAAGCCCGGCGGGTGGGTGGTGCCAACTACCAGGTGCCCATCGAGGTACGGCCCGACCGGCGCCAGACGCTGGCGATCCGCTGGCTTACCAATTACGCCCGGCTGCGGACCGGCAAGTCCATGCGGGAAAAGCTGGCTTCCGAATTGATGGATGCGGCCAACAGCGCCGGCGCTTCGGTAAAGAAGCGGGAAGACACCCACAAGATGGCGGAAGCCAACAAGGCCTTTGCCCATTACCGGTGGTAGGGAGGTGAAAAACTATGCCGCGCGCAATAGAAATAAGCAAGACGCGTAATATCGGGATTATGGCCCATATCGATGCCGGGAAGACCACGACGACCGAACGCATCCTGTTTTACACCGGTAAGGTGCACAAGATGGGCGAGGTACATGATGGTGCGGCCACGATGGACTGGATGGTGCAGGAGCAGGAGCGCGGCATTACCATTACTTCGGCGGCTACCTCCTGCCTGTGGCGGGATTGCGTTATCAACATTATCGACACACCCGGGCACGTGGACTTCACCATGGAAGTAGAGCGCTCCCTGCGCGTGCTTGACGGTGCGGTCGCTGTTTTTTGCTCAGTCGGCGGCGTGGAGCCGCAGTCAGAAACCGTGTGGCGTCAGGCCGATAAATACGGGGTACCCCGGGTGGCCTACGTCAATAAGATGGATCGCATCGGCGCCGACTTTTTCGAGGTTCTGAGCATGATCGAAAAACGACTGGGGGCCAATCCTGTTCCCCTGCAACTGCCGATCGGCGCGGAGGACGGCTTCGTGGGCCTGGTGGACCTGGTCCACGGGACGGCCCTGACCTATTCCGACGATCTGGGCGTGCAGGCATACGAGGGCGAGGTGCCCGAGGCCATGCGCGAGCTGGTGGATGAATACCGTGAAAAGCTTTTGGAGGCGGCCGCCGAGTGCGATGAGGTCGTGATGGAGAAGTACCTGGAAGGGGTCCCCGTGACCGAGGAAGAACTGAAAAGGGCTATCCGGGCCGGTACGCTCGAGGTAAAGTTCATCCCCGTTCTTTGTGGCTCCTCCTTTAAGAATAAAGGGGTGCAGCCGCTCCTGGACGCCATCGTGGACTACCTGCCCTCGCCCGCGGATGTGGGCCAGGTGACGGGCATCGACCCGGAAACCGGCGACGAAGTCATCCGCAAAGCCTCCGACGACGAGCCTTTTTCGGCCCTGGCCTTCAAGATCATGGCCGATCCCTACGTAGGTAAACTCACCTTCTTCCGCGTCTACTCCGGAAAACTGAACCAGGGCTCCTACGTCTATAACGCCACCCGGGGCCGCCGGGAGCGGGTGGGACGTATCCTGCGCATGCACGCCAACCACCGGGAGGATATCCAAGAGATATATACCGGGGATATCGTGGCGGCGGTGGGTTTCAAACAGACCTTTACCGGCGACACCCTGTGCGCCGAAAAGGCAACGGTAATCCTGGAATCAATCGAGTTTCCGGCCCCGGTTATTTCCGTGGCCATCGAACCGAAGACCAAGGCCGATCAGGAGAAGATGGGCGTGGCCCTAAACCGTCTCTCCGAGGAGGATCCGACCTTCCGGGTCCATACCGATACCGAGACCGGCCAGACGATCATTTCCGGTATGGGTGAGCTGCACCTGGAGATCATCGTCGACCGCATGACCCGCGAGTTCAAGGTAGAGGCCAACGTGGGCCGGCCGCAGGTGGCCTACCGGGAGACGATCCGGAAAAAGGTCAAGTCCGAAGGGAGATTCATCCGTCAGAGCGGCGGGCGCGGTCAGTACGGCCACGTCTGGATCGATCTCGAACCGGGCGAGCCGGGCAGCGGCTTCGAGTTCGTCAATAAGATTGTCGGCGGGGTGGTTCCCCGTGAATATGTCACCCCGGTGGAAAACGGCATCAAAGAGGCTATGGAAAACGGGGTTATGGCCGGCTATCCCGTCATCGACGTCAAGGCTACCCTTGTTGATGGTTCCTACCACGAGGTGGACTCCTCCGAGATGGCCTTCAAGATCGCCGGTTCGATAGCTTTCAAGAACGCCGCGGCCAAAGCCGGCCCCGTGCTCCTGGAGCCCCTGATGCAGGTGGAGATTACCGTGATGGACGAATACATGGGTGAGGTGCTGGGGGACTTCAACGCCCGCCGGGGTCGCATCGAGGAGATGGAGCGGCGCGGCGGGGCCCAGGTCGTGCGGGCCACGGTGCCGCTGGCCGAAATGTTCGGCTACGCCACTGCGCTTCGTTCGCTGACCCAGGGGCGCGGTACCTATACCATGCAGTTTGCCCATTACGCCGAGGTACCTCCTTCCATTGCGGAGGGAATCAGCGCCAGGAGCCGGGGTTAAAATACAAGTATTGCTAAAGTTAAGGAGGAAAAGGCAGTGGGAAAACAAAAGTATGAGCGCACCAAACCGCACGTCAATATAGGTACGATTGGGCACGTGGACCACGGTAAGACCACGTTGACGGCGGCTATCACGATGGCTTTGGCCACGGTGGGCGGGGCGACGGTGAAGAAGTACGAGGAGATCGACAACGCGCCGGAAGAGCGGGAGCGCGGCATAACCATCAACACGGCGCACGTGGAGTACGAGACGTCCAATAGGCACTATGCGCACGTGGACTGCCCGGGTCACGCCGACTACGTGAAGAACATGATCACCGGCGCGGCGCAGATGGACGGGGCGATCCTGGTGGTGAGCGCGGCGGACGGCCCCATGCCGCAGACGCGGGAGCACATCCTGCTGGCGCGCCAGGTGGGTGTCCCCTACATCGTGGTTTATCTGAACAAGGCAGACATGGTCGACGATCCCGAGCTGTTGGAACTGGTGGAGATGGAAGTCCGGGAATTGTTGTCCGCTTACGAGTTTCCCGGCGACGACATACCGATCGTTACCGGGTCGGCCTTAAAGTGCATGGAATGCGCCGACAAGAAGGGTCCTGACTGCCAGTCGATCTGGGATCTCATGGACGCGGTGGACAAATACATACCGACACCGCAGCGGGAAATTGACAAGCCGTTCCTGATGCCGGTGGAAGACGTGTTTTCGATCACGGGCCGCGGCACGGTGGCCACGGGCCGGGTGGAGCGCGGCGCGGTGAAGACCGGGGAAGAGGTCGAGATCGTCGGTTTGAGTGATAAGCCGCGCAAGGTAGTAGTGACCGGCGTGGAGATGTTCCGCAAGATCCTGGACCGGGGCGAAGCCGGGGACAACATCGGTTGTCTCTTGCGGGGCGTGGAGCGTAAGGACATCGAGCGCGGGCAGGTGCTGGCCAAACCGGGCAGCATCAAGCCGCATACGAAATACGAGGCCGAAATCTACGTGCTGAGCAAGGAAGAGGGAGGCCGTCATACGCCGTTCTTCAACGGCTACCGGCCGCAGTTCTATTTCCGGACCACCGACGTGACCGGTGTGGTCACGCTGCCCGAAGGGGTGGAGATGATTATGCCGGGCGACAACGTCAAGATCAGTGTGGAGTTGATCACACCGATCGCCATTGAGGAAGGTTTGCGCTTCGCCATCCGCGAGGGCGGCCGTACCGTGGGCGCCGGCGTGGTGACCGGTATTGCCCAGTAGGGGCGGTTGCGCCCCGGCCGAAAGGGAGGTTAGGGTATGAAGAGCCAGAAGATACGGATCAGGCTCAAGGCCTACGATCACCGCATGCTGGACCAGTCCGCCCTCAAGATAGTGGATACGGCCAAGCGGACGGGGGCTCATGTGGCCGGGCCGGTTCCTTTGCCCACCGAGCGCAGTATCTATACCATTTTGCGTTCTCCCCATGTTAACAAGGACTCGCGGGAGCAGTTCGAGATGAGGACGCACAAGCGCCTCATCGACATCTTGGAGCCCACACCCAAGACGGTGGACGCCCTCATGCGGCTGGACCTGCCGGCCGGGGTGGACATCGAGATCAAACTCTAGCCCGTTTTCGCAAGGCTTTAGGAGGATAAGGGAATGGCAAAAGGGATTTTGGGTCGCAAAGTGGGTATGACACAGGTGTACCTAGCGGATGGGCGGGCGGTTCCGGTTACGGTCATTGAAGCCGGGCCCTGCGTAGTTGTACAGAAGAAGACGCCCGAGCGCGACGGCTACCATGCCGTGCAACTGGGCTTCGGGGAGCGCCGGGTGCGCCTCGTGAGCAAGCCCGTCCGCGGACATCTCGCCAAGGCGGGCCTCAAGGCGGTCCGCTTTCTAAGGGAGATCCGCCTGGTGGATGCAGGCACTTACGAGGTGGGCGAGGAAATAAAGAGCGACATTTTCCAGTCGGGGGAACGAGTGGACGTGATCGGCACCAGTAAGGGCCGCGGTTTTGCCGGCGGGATCAAGAAGCATGGCTTCCACCGGGGACCGATGGCCCACGGTTCCAAGTACCACCGGCGCCCCGGCTCGCTGGGGGCCAAGGGTCCGGCCCGCGTTTTCAAGGGCCGCAAGCTGCCGGGCCATCTGGGCGCGGAGCGGGTTACGGTGCTCAACCTGGAAGTGGTCCGGGTGGACGCCGCCCGGAACCTTCTGGCGGTTAAAGGGGCGGTGCCGGGTCCCCGGGGCTCCCTGGTCGTCGTCCGGGAAACCGTGCGCTCCGTTTGAGCCTAAGGAAGGAGCATTTCTATGCCATCGGTAAGCATGTTCAACATGGAAGGTGAACAAGTCGGTACCCTGGAACTGTCCGAGGCGGTGTTCGGGGTCCCGGTCAACGAGGCGGTGCTGCACGAGGTGGTGGTCATGCAGATGGCCAACCGGCGGCGTGGTACGGCCGACACCAAGACCAGGGGCGAGGTGCGCGGCGGTGGGCGCAAGCCCTGGCGGCAGAAGGGCACCGGACGGGCCCGCGCCGGCAGCAGTCGTTCACCCATCTGGCGGGGCGGCGGTATCGTCTTCGGCCCGCACCCGCGCGACTACCGCTACAAGGTGCCCGCCAAGGTCCGGCGTCTGGCCCTGAAATCGGCCCTTTCGGCCAAGGTGGCCGGCGGCGACCTGGTGGTGCTGGATCAGTTGCAGTTCGAGCGGCCGCGCACCAAGGACATGGTCCGGGTGCTGGAAAAGCTCAGCGTTACCGGTCAGGCCCTGGTGGTAACGGCTGTCCCGGAAGAGAACGTTAATCTTTCGGCCCGCAACATTCCGGGCATCAAGCCCATGGAGGCCAGGAACGTGAACGTCTACGAGGTTTTGAAACATACCAAGCTGGTAATCACGGCCGACGCGGTGGCTTCCCTGGAAGGGGTGCTGGGCCAGTGAACGAGGGACGCGACATTTTGATCCGGCCGGTGGTTTCCGAAAAGTCGATGAAACTCTTCGGTCAGGAGAAGTACACCTTCGTCGTCAATCCGGGCGCCAATAAGGTGGAGATTAAAAGGGCCGTTGAGGAAACCTTCAAGGTGACGGTGGTGGGAGTGAACACCATGATCAAGAAGGGACGGACCAAACGGGGCGGTCCGGGCGGCATCGGAAGGGCCACGAGGGCCGGGCGTACTGCCAACATCAAGAAGGCCATCATTACACTGAAGCCCGGTGACAAAATCGAGATGTACCAGGGGCTCTTTGGCTAGATCGCAGGGGGGGAAAAGATATGCCGGTTAAAAAGTTTAAGCCTACCTCGCCGGGCCGGCGGTTCGTCACTGTGGCGGACTTTTCCGAGATTACGACCGACCAGCCGCAAAAAAGCCTCGTGGCCGGCAAGAAACGTCAGGCTGGCCGCAACGCCCAGGGCCGCATCACGGTGCGTCACCAGGGCGGCGGGCACAAAAAGCGCTACCGCATCATCGATTTTAAGCGGGCCAAGGTGGGCGTGCCGGGCAAGGTGGCCACCATCGAGTATGACCCGAACCGCTCGGCCCGGATTGCTCTCATCAATTACGCCGACGGGGACAAGAGGTACATCGTGGCGCCCGCCGGCCTGAAGGTGGGTGCTCAGATCCTGTCCGGCGCGGAAGCCGACATCAAACCGGGCAATTCGCTGCCGCTTAAGAACATCCCCGTGGGCACGCTCATCCACAACATCGAGCTGTATCCCGGACGGGGTGGCCAGATGGTCCGTTCCGCCGGGGCGGTGGCGCAATTGATGGCCAAGGAAGGTAAGCTGGCTAACGTGCGGCTGCCCAGCGGCGAAATGCGGATGGTACCTTTGGAATGCCGGGCTACCATAGGCCAGGTGGGTAACCTGGAACACGAGAACATTACCATCGGTAAGGCGGGGCGTAATCGTTGGAAAGGCATTCGCCCGACCGTCCGGGGCGTGGTCATGAACCCGGTCGACCACCCGCACGGCGGCGGCGAGGGGCGCTCCCCCATCGGTCGCAACCCGGTTACACCCTGGGGCAAGCCCGCTCTGGGGGCACGCACCAGGAAGAAGAAGAAGCCCTCGGATCGCATGATCGTCAAGCGGCGGGGGGCCAAGTAGAGGGTAAAGGGGGGTTTGGAAGTGGGCCGGTCACTGAAGAAGGGACCTTATGTGGAAGAGCGGCTGCTCGGCCGGATAGACCGAATGAACGCCAACGGGGAAAAGCGGGTGATCAAGACCTGGTCCCGCCGTTCTACCATCTTCCCCCAAATGGTGGGACACACCGTTGCCGTGCACGACGGAAGAAAGCACGTTCCGGTCTATATTACCGAGGACATGGTGGGGCACAAGCTGGGCGAGTTCGCTCCGACCAGATCGTTCCGGGGCCACGGGTCGCATACCGAGCGCTCCTCGGCGCTCAAATAGGGGGTAGGATAGACGTGGAAGCAATCGCAAAAGTGAAGCACCTGCGCATTTCCGCCCGGAAGGTACGGCCGGTGGTGGATTTGATCCGCGGCCGGAAGGTGGACGAAGCCTTTGCCGTGCTGCGGGCAGTGCCGCACCGGGCTACCGGCCACGTGCAGAAAGTGCTCAAATCGGCGGTGGCCAACGCCGAACACAACTTCAGCATGGCTACGGACGATTTGGTGGTGTCCCAGGTGTACGTGGACGAAGGGCCGACCTTGAAACGCATGTTTCCGAGGGCCATGGGACGGGCGGATGTCCGGCGCCGGCGTACCAGCCATATTACGGTGGTCGTGGCCGATACGGGGGGGAAATAGGGCGATGGGACAAAAAGTTAATCCCAAGGGCATGCGCATAGGCATCATCAGGGACTGGGACGCCAAGTGGTTTGCCGAGAAAAAGGATTTTGCCAAGCTCTTGCACGAGGACGTCGGCGTACGCCGTTTTATTACGCAGAAACTGCGGGCGGCGGGCATCTCCAATATCCAGATTGAGCGGGCGGCCAACCGTCTGAAAGTAACCATTCACACGGCCAAGCCGGGCATCGTTATCGGCCGCGGCGGGACCGAGGTGGAGAACCTCCGCAAGAAGCTGGAAGAGATGACCGGCCGTCAGGTGAGTGTCAACATCGTGGAGATCAAGGTGCCCGAGTTGGACGCTCAACTGGTGGCGGAAAGTGTGGCGGCCCAGATCGAGAAGAGGGTGGCGTTCCGGCGGGCCATGAAGCAGGTGGTTACCCGGTCGGTCCGCATGGGAGCCAAGGGCATCAAGGTGGCCTGCGCCGGCCGTCTGGCCGGGGCGGAAATCGCCCGCAGCGAGTGGTACTCGGAGGGCAAGGTGCCCCTGCACACCCTGCGCGCCGACATCGACTACGGGTTTACCGAGGCCAACACCACCTACGGCAAGATCGGCGTCAAAGTCTGGATCTACCGGGGCGAGATACTGCCGGCGCCCAAGAAGGTAGTGGCGGCGCGAGGAGGCGCATTATAGATGCTCATTCCAAAGCGGGTAAAATTCAGAAAGCAGCACCGGGGGTCCCTGGCCGGCCCGGCCAAAGGCGGCACCGAGCTCAATTTCGGCAGCTTCGGGCTGCAGGCGGTGGAAGCCTCCTGGATCACCAGCCGGCAGATTGAGGCGGCCCGTATCGCCATGACCCGCTACATCAAGCGCGGCGGCAAGGTATGGATCAGGATTTTCCCCGACAAACCCATTACGGCCAAGCCGGCGGAAACCCGCATGGGCAGCGGCAAGGGCGCGCCCGAGTACTGGGTAGCCGTGGTAAAGCCGGGGCGCATCATGTTCGAACTGGACGGCATAGAGGAGGAGATGGCGCGGGAGGCCCTGCGCCTGGCCTCGCACAAGCTGCCCATACGGACGAAGTTCGTGATGCGCGATTCTGGTAAGCCCGCCACCGGCGACGAGGTCTCTCCGTAGGCGGGTATTACCGGCACTTCTCCTGACGTGATGCGGGAAGGGAGGAAACGGCGAGTTCACCGGCTTATTGCCGGTGGGGGCCGGAAGAGATGGGAATGAAGGAATTGAGGGAACTTTCCAACGAGGAGTTGGCCAAAAAGCTAGTCGATTCGAAGGATGAACTCTTCAAACTGAGGTTCCAACTGGCCACCGGGCAACTGGAAAACTACATGCGCCTCAAGGAAGTGCGCCACAGCATTGCCCGGGCGAAGACCATCCTCAGGGAACGGGAAATCGGAATCAGATTGGCCTGACGGTCAGGAAGGGGGTTACCGGGTGGAAGACCGGGGCATGCGCAAGGTACAAACGGGCAAAGTGGTATCCGACAAGATGGATAAAACCGTGGTGGTGGCCGTGGAGAGTCTGGTGCGTCATCGCCTTTACGGGCGGACAATCAGGCGTACCAACAAGTTCAAGGCCCACGACGAAGAGAACAGTTGCCACACGGGTGACAGGGTCCGCATCATGGAGACCAGGCCGCTTTCCAAGGAAAAGCGCTGGCGGGTGGTGGAGATCCTGGGACGGGGCCACCAGATTTAGGGCGACCCGAAAGTGTGAGCGACCGCAGGAGGCGTATTGCTAAGTGATTCAGGTGCAGAGCATCTTAAACGTGGCCGATAACACCGGAGCGAAAAAGCTGATGTGCATTCGCGTGCTCGGGGGCAGTCTGCGCCGTTACGCGAGAGTGGGCGACACCATCGTCTGCGCGGTCAAGGAGGCTTCGCCCGGCGGCGTAGTGAAAAAGAGCGACGTGGTCAAGGCCGTGGTGGTGCGCACCAGGAAAGAGATCCGCCGGCCGGACGGCTCTTACATCAAATTTGACGAAAACGCGGCGGTTATCATCAAAGACGACAAGAGTCCCCGCGGCACCCGCATCTTCGGACCGGTGGCCAGGGAATTGCGGGACAGGGACTTCATGAAGATCGTATCGCTGGCCCCGGAAGTGCTATGAGGCGGAGGTTTTAGGAAATGCCCAGGGTTCATGTAAGGAAAGGGGACAACGTGCTGGTCATTACCGGCAAGTCCGCCGGCATGCGGGGAAAGATTATCCGCGTGGACCCCGCCAAGAGCCGGGTAGTGGTGGAAGGTGTCAATGTGGTCAAGCGTCACCGGCGTGCCACCCGGGCGCTGCCGCAGGGCGGCATCGTGGAGATGGAGGCTCCCCTCCACAGCTCCAACGTCATGCTCATGTGTGGTAAGTGCAACCAGCCCACCAGGGTAGGCCGGCGGTTTTTGGAGGACGGCACCAAGGAGCGTTACTGCAAAAGGTGCGGGGAGTCGCTTGGCTAACCGGCACAAGGAGGGATTCAAGGCATGCCGAGGTTGAAAGACAAGTTCCGGTCGGAAGTGGTGCCGGCCATGATGAAGCGGTTTTCTTTGGCCAACATTATGGAGGTGCCCCGCCTGGAGCGAGTGGTGATAAACGTGGGACTGGGTGAGGCCATCCAGAACGCCAAGGCCATCGACGCGGCGGTAGGCGACCTGATGATCATCACCGGACAAAAGCCGGTTGTGACCAAGGCCAAGAAATCCATCGCCGCCTTCAAGTTGCGGGAAGGCATGCGGATCGGCTGCAAGGTGACCCTGCGCGGCGACCGGATGTATGAGTTTGTCGACCGTCTTTTCAACGTGGCCCTGCCACGGGTGAGAGACTTTCGGGGCATTTCACCCAACTCGTTTGACGGCCGGGGAAATTTCTCCATGGGCATCAAGGAGCAGTTAATCTTCCCCGAGATGGAGTACGACAAGATCGACCGCCTGCGGGGTATGGACATCACCTTCGTCACCACGGCCAGGAACGATGAGCAGGGCAGGGAACTGTTGAAATTAATGGGAATGCCGTTTAAGGCCAGTTAGGGGGGAGATGTCTTGGCAAAGAAGTCCATGATCAACCGGGCCAACCAGGTCCCCAAGTTTTCCGTTCGCCATGTCAACCGCTGCAAGTTCTGCGGTCGGCCGCACGCATACATGCGTAAGTTCGGCATATGCCGGATCTGTTTTAGAGAGCTTTCTTACCGCGGGGAGATTCCCGGCATCAAGAAGGCAAGCTGGTAGGTAAAGGAGGTTTGAAAGATGGTCATGACCGATCCCGTTGCCGACTTCCTGACCCGCATTCGTAACGCCAACACGGTCTGCCACGAAAAGGTCGAAGCGCCGGCATCCCGGGTCAAAAAGGCCATCGCCTCTATCCTCAAGGAAGAGGGCTTTGTCAAGGATTTCGAGTTCGTTGACGATGGCAAGCAGGGTATCATCAGGCTCTACCTGAAATATGGGGAGCACAGGATGCGGGTTATTACCGGTCTAAAGCGTATCTCCCGGCCGGGACTGCGGGTGTATGCCAGGAAAGACGGCGTGCCCAAAGTGCTGGGCGGGCTGGGTATAGCTATTATCTCCACGTCCCACGGCATCATGACCGACCGGCGCGCCCGGAAGGAAGGCCTGGGCGGCGAAGTACTCTGCTACATTTGGTAGCCAAAACGAGGTGATAAGATGTCCAGGATAGGCAGAATGCCGATTCCGGTGCCGCCGGGGGTGGAAATTTCCATCGAGGGAACCGCGGTGACGGTGAAAGGCCCCAAAGGGACTCTCTTCCGTGATTTTCACCGCGACATGAAGATCTCCCTGACCGACGGTGTGGCGCACGTGGAGAGGCCTTCGGACAACAAAATGCACCGCTCGCTGCACGGCCTTTCGCGTACGCTTTTGAGCAACATGGTGCAGGGCGTGACCGTCGGCTTCCATAAGCAACTGGAACTGGTGGGCGTAGGTTACCGGGCGTCCAAACAGGGTGAAAAGCTGGTTTTGGCCCTGGGCTATTCCCACCCGGTGGAGATAGACCCCGGGGAGGGTCTGCAAGTTGAGGTGCCCGTCCCCAACCGGGTTATCGTCCGGGGGATCGACAAGGAAAAGGTAGGTGCGCTCGCGGCCCTGATCTGGCGTTCCCGTCCCCCCGAGCCGTACAAGGGCAAGGGCGTCCGCTACGAGGGCGAGGTCGTCCGGCGCAAGGTCGGCAAGACCGGCGGCAAGGGCAAGAAGTAAGGAGGGGCGCGCCTGTGATCAAGAAGCAGTCGCATAACGTATTAAGGGTTAAGAGACACCTGCGGGTGCGCAAAAAGGTGTGCGGAACGGCCGAAAGGCCCAGATTGAATGTCTTCCGCAGCAATACGAACATTTATGCCCAGATAATCGACGATGCGCGGGGAGTGACCCTGTGCGCGGCTTCCACGTTGTCCCCCGAACTCAAGGAGATCTCCGGCGGCAACAAGGCGGCGGCGGAAGAGGTAGGCAAACTTCTGGGCAAAAAGGCCCAGGGGTTGGGGATTAACAAGGTGGTCTTCGACCGGGGAGGGTATCTTTACCACGGCAGGGTGAAAGCCCTGGCCGAGGCGGCCCGGTCCGAGGGACTGGAGTTTTAAGGGGGGGAATAAGTGGTCAAGGGCGATTACCAAAGAGGCCAGGGTAGGGGCGACCAAAAAAACCAGGAGTTTTCCGAGAAAGTGGTATTCATCAACCGGGTGGCTAAGGTGGTCAAGGGCGGCCGGCGGTTCTCCTTCTCCGCTCTGGTTGTGGTAGGCGACGGTAAGGGTAAGGTGGGGGCCGGCCTGGGCAAGGCGGCCGAAGTACCTGAGGCGATTCGCAAGGGTATTGAGGACGGCAAGAAGCACATGGTCCAGGTCGCCATGCGGGGTACGACCGTGCCGCACGAGGTGCTCGGCCACTTCGGCGCCGGTCGGGTGCTGATTAAGCCGGCTTCTCCCGGTACCGGGGTGATTGCCGGGGGCGCGGTACGGGCTATTATGGAGATTGCCGGGGTCAAGGATGTCCTGACCAAATCTCTGGGTTCCAACAATGCCAACAATATGGTACGGGCGACCATGGACGCCATTGCCCAACTGAAGACAGCGGAGCAGGTAGCCCGGCTGCGCAGCCGTCCGGCGGCGGGAGGTAGGTAAGGTGGCCAAACTGAAGATTACCCTGATCAAAAGCCTGATCGGACGCCCGGAAAAACAGCGCGTGGTGGTACGGACGCTGGGCCTGAGGAAGATGAATCAGACCGTGGTCCAGGAGGACTCGCCTGCTATCCGGGGCATGGTGGCCAAAGTCGATTTTCTTTTGCGGGTGGAAGAACTGGGAGAGGTGGAACAGGCATGAATCTCGCGGAGCTAAAGCCCGCCCGTGGGGCCCGCCGGCCGCCGACCCGCAAGGGGCAGGGCACCGGTACCGGCCAGGGGAAGACGGCCGGCCGGGGTCATAAAGGGCAGAAAGCCCGCTCCGGCGGTAGCATAAGGCGGGGCTTTGAAGGCGGCCAGATGCCGTTGCAGCGGCGGATGCCCAAGCGGGGCTTTACCAACTATCCCTTCAAGAAGGAAATTGTATTTGTCAATGTGCGCGACTTAAACCGTTTTGAAGACGGGGCGGTAGTGGATCCGGCCGCCCTGGTGGCGGAAGGTTTGATCAAGAAACTGGGCGACGGCATAAAGATATTGGGGTCGGGGACCCTGGAACGGGCCCTGACCGTAAAAGCCAACTCGTTTTCCAAGGCGGCCGGTGAAAAAATAAGTGCCGCGGGCGGCCGGTCAGAGGTGATTTAGATGCTGGAGATGCTTGACACGCTAAGGTCTTCCCTGAAGGTTTCGGAACTGCGGCGGAAACTTATGTTTACGCTGGCCATGTTGTTCGTCTTCCGGCTGGGCGTGGCTATTTCCGTACCGGGGGTGAACCCCCAGGTCATCGCCAACCTGATATCGCAGGGGCAGCTGTTCGGCTTCTTCAACATTATATCCGGCGGGGCCTTCAAGAACTTTTCCGTGTTCGCCATGGGCATCATCCCGTACATCAATGCTTCGATCATCATGCAGCTCTTTACGGTGGTGATACCGGCCCTGGAGAAGCTGGCCAAGGAAGGCGCCGAAGGGCAAAAGAAGATTACCCAGTACACCCGTTACGCTACCGTGGGGCTGTCCTTAATTCAGGCCATGGGTATGGCCGTGGGCCTGCGTAGCGCCCTGTATACGCCTAATATCTGGAACTACCTTTTCGTGGCCCTGGCCCTGACGGCGGGTTCGACCTTCCTGATGTGGGTGGGTGAGCAGATCACGGAAAAAGGCATCGGCAACGGCATTTCGCTCCTCATCTTCGCCGCCATCGTGTCGCGCATTCCCTCGGGGGCGGTGCGCATGTACCAGTACATCGCCGCCGGCACCATCGGGGTGTGGAGTATTCTGGGTCTGGCCGTGATCGCCGCGGTGGTCATCGCCGGCATCATCCTGGTGCAGCAGGGAGAGAGGCGCATCCCGGTGCAGTACGCCAAGAGGGTGGTCGGCCGGCGCATATACGGAGGGCAGAGTTCGCATATCCCTCTGAAGGTCAACCAGGCCGGCGTCATTCCCGTCATCTTCGCCGCCTCCATCATGTTTCTGCCTCAGGCCCTCGGCGGCTGGTTCAAGGGGAACCCGGCGGTCGATTGGATCAACAGCGCCTTGCGTTGGGGTGGTCCGGCGCAAACTATTCTCTACGTGGTCCTGGTCATCGGTTTCACCTACTTTTACACGGCGGTGATCATGAACCCGGTGGACGTGGCCGACAACATCAAGAAATACGGGGGATTCATTCCCGGTTACCGCCCGGGCCGGCCTACGGCCGAATACATCGGGCGGGTGCTCAGCCGGATAACCCTGGCCGGGGCCGTGTTCTTGGCCGCTATTGCGGTGCTTCCCAACTTCGTTCTGGTGGCGACCAAGATTCCCAACGTCTATTTCGGCGGCACAGCCCTGTTAATTGTCGTCGGCGTGGCGCTGGATACCATGAAGCAGGTGGAGTCCCACTTGCTGATGCGCAGCTACCAGGGCTTCATAAAATAGCGCTATGATTAGCTGTAAATCGCAAAGAGAACTGAAGATCATGCGCGAAGCGGGTCGGGTTGTGGCTCAAACCCTGGAGGTTGTGGGCCGGGCGGTACAGCCTGGGGTTACCACTGGGGAACTGGATAGCCTGGCGGAAAAGTTTATCGTTTCCCAGGGAGCCAGGGCTGCTTTCAAGGGACTTTACGGTTTTCCGTCTTCCATCTGCGCCTCGGTGAACGAGGAAGTGGTGCACGGCATCCCCGGTTTAAGAACACTGCAGAATGGAGATATTATCAGTATCGATATCGGCACGGAAATAAATGGCTATTACGGCGACGCCGCTTATACCTTCCCGGTGGGCGATATTGGGCCTGAGGCCAAAAGACTTCTCGCGGTGACGGAACAGGCTCTCTACGCCGGCATTGCCCGCGCCAGGCAAAGCAACCACCTGTCCGATATCTCGTTTGCCGTACAGAGCCTGGTGGAGGAAAACGGTTTTGCCGTGGTCCGTGACTACGTAGGCCACGGCATCGGGCGCGCCATGCACGAGGAACCCCAGGTCCCCAACTTCGGGCGTCCGGGGCGCGGCCCGCGCCTGCGGGCGGGCATGACCCTCGCTATCGAGCCCATGGTCAATGCCGGCGGTTTTGAAGTCTTCACTCTGGCGGACGATTGGACGGTGCTAACCAGGGACCGGCGCCTTTCGGCGCACTTTGAGCACACCGTGGCCATTACGGATGGCGAACCGGAGATACTCACGAAACTCTAGGGTCACGGAGGTGGAGGGCGCGTGAAGGATTTGCGTGCGGGTCAACTGGTAAGCTCCACGTCGGGTCGGGACTGCGGCAAGTATTACCTGGTTCTGAGGCTGGAAAACGACCGGGTCCTCCTGGTCAACGGAGCCAACCGTACTCTGGATCAGCCGAAGAAGAAGAACTACCGGCACGTGCAGGCCCAGCCCGGTTTAGCCGGGGACTTGGCGGAAAAGTTCGGCGCAGGTATCCGGGTGGACAACTCTGATATCAAGAAGATTCTTTCGGAACTGAAGGGTAAGGGTGGCTGCCGAGCTTGTTCGGGGGAAGGGGGCAAGGATGAGGATGGCGAAACAGGATGTGATTGAGGTCGAGGGCACCGTAGTGGAACCGTTGCCCAACGCCATGTTTCGCGTGGAACTGCCCAACGGGCACAAGGTATTGGCGCACGTTTCGGGCAAGATACGGATGAATTTTATCAGGATACTGTCTGGCGACCGGGTGATGGTGGAACTGTCCCCCTACGACTTGACCCGCGGCCGTATCGTGTACCGGTACAAATAGAGTAAACCAGTTGCAGAAAGTCGACTTGAGGCAGATGCCCGCAAGCCCCCGACTTCCGGGTACCCACCGCAGGTGGGTCGGGGTTATTGAAGATTCTTCAGCTTCCAGAAACCCCCGTTTTAGAACGGGCGGGTCGGGAACCAGACGATAAAGCTTCCTGGCTGAAAGCCGGGGCTCTTAGACCTGGTAGAAGAATAAAGGGTCCGACAAGGAGGGTAAAGGTCTTGAAGGTAAGGCCTTCGGTCAAACAGCTTTGTGAAAAGTGCAAGATCATCAAACGCAAGGGCAGGGTAATGGTTATTTGCGAGAACCCCAAACACAAGCAGGTTCAGGGGTAAGCGGGGAGGTGTCAAGATATGGCCAGAATTGCCGGGGTTGACCTGCCACGGGAGAAAAGGGTCGAGATAGCCCTGACTTACATTTTCGGCGTGGGCAGGCCGACTTCCAAACACATCTTAGCCAAGACGGCGGTAAATCCGGACACCCGGGTGAAGAACCTGACCGAGGACGAGGTCAACCGCCTGAGAGAAGCCGTGGAGAAGACCTTCAAGGTGGAAGGGGATCTCCGGCGGGAGATCGCCTTGAACATCAAGCGCCTGATCGAAATCGGCAGCTACCGTGGTCTGCGCCATCGGCGCGGTCTGCCGGTGCGCGGCCAACGCACGAAGACCAATGCGCGGACCCGCAAGGGGCCCAGAAAGACGGTCGGCGTACGCCGCAAGAAATAGGCGGCGGAATCTGCCGGGGGAGGTAAAAGTAATTGGCACGGCGCACAACCAGAACCAAAAAACGCGAGCGCAAGAACATCGATCGCGGGGTGGCCCATATCAAGTCCACCTTTAACAACACAGTCGTGTGCATAACCGACCCGCGCGGCAATGCTCTCTCTTGGGCCAGCGCGGGGACGGTGGGCTTCAAGGGGTCGCGCAAGAGCACGCCTTTCGCCGCCCAGATGGCTGCCGACTCGGCGGCCAAGGAAGCCATGGAACACGGCCTCAAAGAGGTCGAGGTCATGGTCAAGGGACCCGGGGCGGGACGAGAGGCCGCCATCCGGTCGCTGCAGGCGGCGGGGCTGGAGGTTAACATTATCAAGGATGTTACCCCGGTTCCCCACAACGGTTGCCGGCCGCCCAAGCGCCGGAGAGTTTAAGAGGGAGGAAAAAGAGGCCATGGCTAGGTATACGGGGCCGGTCTGCCGGCTATGCCGGCGGGAGGGCGCAAAACTCTTTCTGAAGGGCGACCGTTGCTACAGCACTAAATGTGCTATCGATAGACGCAATTTCGCCCCCGGGTCCCACGGACAAAACCGTCGCCAGAAGAAGGTGTCCGAATACGGGACGCAGCTGCGGGAGAAGCAAAAGGCCCGCCGCATTTATGGAGTGCTGGAAAGACAGTTCAGTAATTACTTCGACAAAGCCGAGCGGGCCGCCGGAATTACCGGCGAGAACCTGTTGCGCCTTCTGGAGCGGCGCATGGACAATGTCGTTTACCGGTTGGGGCTGGGAGCCTCCCGGAAGGAAGCCCGGCAGTTGGTACGGCACGGCCACTTTACCTTAAACGGTCGGCGGACCAACATTCCTTCGGCTCTGGTCAAGATCGGGGACGTGGTTGCCATAGATCCCGGGAGCAAGAGCCTGCCGCGGATCAAGGAGCTCGTGGAGCGTTCCACGGAGCGGACACCTCCCGAGTGGCTCACTTATGAATCCGACCAGGGCCGGGCCACGGTAGCCGCTTTGCCGGCGCGCGAACAGATCGACGCGGCGGTACAGGAGCACTTGATCGTAGAGCTATACTCCAGGTAGGTTTTGTCCGGGATGGGTGATTCGAGGGGGGCAGATCGATAGTGCTGGAGATAGAAAAGCCGAGAATAGAGTGCGTAAAAACCAACGAGAACAACACTTACTCCCGGTTCGTGGTGGAACCGCTGGAAAGGGGATACGGGATAACACTGGGCAACTCGCTCAGGCGGATTCTTTTGTCCTCGCTGCCGGGGGCCGCGGTGACCTCGGTCAAGATAGACGGCGTTTTGCATGAGTTCTCCACTGTACCGGGTGTCACCGAGGATGTCACGGAAATTATCCTCAACCTGAAGAACCTTTCCCTGAAGATCTATGGGGACGAGGAAAAAACACTCCGGGTGGAGGCGCTCGGGGAGCGCACCGTCACGGGGCGCGACATAATCCACGACGCCGACGTGGAGATTTTGAGTCCCGATCTCAAGATCGCCACGCTGGGCGAGGGAGCCCGCCTGTACATGGAGATTACCGCAGCCAAGGGACGGGGCTACGTGACGGCCGAGCGTAACAAGAAGGGGGACCACGTCATCGGTGTGGTGCCGATCGACTCGGTTTTCACCCCCATCCGCCGGGTCAACTTTTTTGTGGAAAATACCCGGGTCGGCCAGCAGACCGACTATGACAAGTTGACCCTGGAATTGTGGACGGACGGCTCCATAAGGCCCGACGAGGCTACCAGCCTGGCGGCCAGGATACTCTCCGAGCACATGCTCCTTTTCATCGGCTTGACCGAGAACCTCAAAGAAGTAGAGCTCTTGGTGCAGAAAGAGGACGAACGCAAGGACAGGCTCCTGGAAATGAACATCGAAGAGCTGGACCTGTCGGTGCGCTCCTACAACTGTCTCAAGAGGGCCGCCATCAATTCGGTCGAAGACCTCATCCAGCGCAACGAGGACGACATGATGAAGGTACGCAACCTGGGCAAAAAGTCCCTGGAAGAGGTTACCCAAAAACTGGAACAACTGGGACTTGCCCTGAAACACCGCGACGAGTAGGAAAGGGGAATCTCATGAGCTATCGCAAACTGGGGATAAACACCGGTCACCGCGGGGCCATGATGCGCAACATGGTTACTTCCCTCCTCAAGGAAGGTCGCATCGTTACCACCGAGGCTAGGGCGGAGGCGGTCAGGCCGGTCGCAGAAAAGATGATCACCATGGGCAAGAAAGGTGATCTAGCCTCGCGCCGCCTGGTGCTGGCCTACGTCTGGGAGGAGGACGTGGTGCGCAAGCTATTCGATACCGTGGCCGCGCGCTATGAACGGAGGCCGGGCGGCTATACCAGGATCATCAAGCTGGGCTACCGGCGCGGCGATGCCGCCCGCATGGCCATTCTGGAACTGGTCTAGGAGCTGGCTACCCGGGCTCACAAGGGGGCATTGGCTCTTGCGTAACGTAAAGCTGGTCATTGCCTACGAAGGGACCGGGTTTCACGGGTTCGCCGCCCAAAAGGGGTCCGGCTTGCGCACGGTTCAGGGCGTACTGGGCGATATTCTGTCCGGCCTTTCGGGCCGTCCGGTGGCCGTAACCGGGGCCGGTCGTACCGACGCCGGGGTGCACGCCCGGGCCCAGGTGGTCAACTTTGATGCGGACACGTGGCCCTGTCCGGTGGAAAGGATGGCCCTGGCTTTAAACGGGCTGTTGCCGTCCGATCTGGCGGTGGTAGCGGCCAGCGATGTGCCTGAGGGGTTTCACGCCCGCCATTGGGCCAAGACCAAGACCTATGTCTATACGGTCTACAACCAGGTTTTACGCTCGCCTTTCCGGAGCCGTTACAGCTACCAGGTGGGACCGCCCCTGGACGTGGCGGCCATGCGGCAGGCAGCGTTATTGCTCACCGGGGTACACGACTTTGCCGCCTTCCAGGTGGCGGGGAGGCCCGTATCCTCCACGACCCGGCACCTGTTCCTGGCCGGGGTGGATGCCCAAATGCCGCTGATCCGGCTTAGCTTTTGCGCGGACGGCTTTTTGTACAAGATGGTCAGGATGATGGTGGGTACGCTCATCGAGGTAGGCCGGGGCAAGTTGGAACCGGGCCGGGTGGCCGAACTCCTGGAAGCCGGGAGAGATGTCAGGGGCGGACCGGCGGCACCGCCGCAGGGACTTTGTCTGACCGAGGTTTGTTACCGGGAAAACCCCGCCGGCCCGGGCCCTTGGACCGACGGGAATTTGTAAGGGAAAAAGGGGAGGGTTCCGTTGAAAACTTTCATGGCGAAAAAGGAAGAGGTGACGCACAAGTGGTACGTCATCAACGCCGAAGGTCAGGTGCTGGGGCGCCTGGCGGCTTCCGTCGCGCACATCCTGCGCGGGAAGCACAAGCCCACCTTTACGCCGCACGTTGATACGGGTGACTACGTCATCGTCATCAACGCCGCCAAGGTGGTTCTGACCGGTAAGAAGTTGGACCAAAAGCTTTATACCCGCCACTCCGGCTACCCCGGGGGGCTGAAGACCACCAAGTACGCCATCCTGATGAAGACCAAGCCTGAACTGGCCGTGCAGAAGGCTATTGTCGGGATGCTGCCGCACAACAGCCTGGGGGCCGATATGGCGGCCAAGCTGAAGGTTTACCCGGGAGCGGGTCATCCGCACAAGGCGCAGCAACCAGAGAACTGGGAGCTTTAAGCAAGGGGGAAGATGTCCATTGGCGCAAGTACATTTTTACGGCACGGGTCGCCGCAAGAACGCCATCGCCCGGGTCTACCTGTACCCGGGAGAGGGCCAGATCACGGTTAACGGCAAGAAGCCAGGCGAATATTTCGGGCGTCGCAGCCTCGAGGTCATAGTCAACAAGCCGCTGGAGCTTACCGGCACCGACGGCCGCTTTGACGTGATGGCCAAGGTGCATGGCGGCGGGACGAGCGGGCAAGCCGGGGCGATCAAGCTCGGCATCGCCAGGGCGCTCATCCAGGCTGACCCCAACCTTCGCAAGGTTTTGAAGAGTGCCGGCTTTTTGACCCGCGATCCCCGGATGAAGGAAAGAAGGAAATACGGGCTGAAGAAGGCCCGGCGCGCCCCGCAATTCTCCAAGCGCTAGGTCATACGGCATACTTGTCCTTCCCCCGGCATATGGTAAAAAAGAATGTCCGGGGTGGGGAAGGTAAGCCAGATGGTCGGCAAAGGGAAAATCCTGCCCGGCGTGCTCTTACTTGCGGTTTTTCTCCTGGCTTACCGGGTCTTGCCGGTGCGCTTGGAGCAAGAACAGGTGCGGGCACTGGCCGGGTCGTTGCAGAACAAGGTCATTGTCGTGGATGGGGCTTACGGGGGTTACGGAGAGGACGGATCCGGAACAGCCGGAAAACTGGCCCGGTGGTTTGGGTCGTCGGGTGCGATGGTCCTGCTCTCCGGGGATGCCGATCCCGCCCTGGATTATCCGCCGGCCCAAGCAGCCGGCGGCATGAGTGTCGTCTTGACCATGGCCGCGCAAGCTGGTCCGGCCGATTTGCTTGTCAGCGTCCGGCCGGGCGCCGGTTGGCGAATTACCTATCCGGCCGCGGGTGTCAATGGGGAACAGCAACTGGCCCAAGACATCGCGCAGGAGATCCCCCTGGCGGAGGGAATTACGCGCCCACCCCTGGAAGCCGTCTCCGGTCTGCCTGCCGGGGTGCTTTGGGTGCAGGTTCAAACCGGGCCCCTGGACAGCCGGGGAGAGGATAATCTGGCCTGGGCGGTCTATGCGGGAGCAGCCCGGTATTTTTCGGCAAAACCGCCAGTTGTGAACGGCAAGGCCCTCGAAACCCTGGAGAACGACCTTCCGTCCACCGTGGACAGCCAGTGAGTAGGGTAGCAGGGCGGTTGACGAACCGCCTGCCCTGTGTTAACATATCATTATAGAGGGCATGGCGGCATAGCCAAGTGGCTAAGGCGGAGGACTGCAAATCCTTTATCCCCAGTTCGAATCTGGGTGCCGCCTCCAAAAGAAGCCGGGAAAATCCGAGGGGATTTCCCGGCTTTACCGTTTTGCAACATATCAAATGGGCATTGCCGTAAGGCAAAGAAAAATGCTACAATGATCCCTAAGTAGGGATATCTGTGTACAGCCCGCTTCTAAATCGGCCATGTCCACGCAACTCACATGACAACCTTGGAGCCGGACAACGGGCACACGAGAGGAGAGTGGCCATGCCACCCGGTACCTTTATCCCAAAGCCGCATCGAAGTTTCCGAAGCAGTCTCAGTTCGACCACTTCGGACGGAAGCGGTCGTTTATTGGTGAGAAAGCACAGCGTAATCCGACAAGCAGGGTTGTCTCCGATCGGCCCGAAGCTCGCTGAGAGAGTCCGGTCGAGAGTATGGGAACCCGTGCCCGGCGGGGTTTTCCCGGTGTCCCTTGACCGGGACGGCTTGGTCCGGCTCTGCGAGACGTACCGTATATCCGAGCTGTCCCTGTTCGGTTCCGTCGTTCGGGACGATTTTGACCCGCGCCGGAGCGACGTGGACGTCGTGGTCGAGTTCCTGCCGGACACCCCGGTACGGGGCTTCGGCTTTTTCGACGAACTCAGTATCTTCACACTGCAGGATGCCCTCGAAGAGATGTTTCACCGGAAAGTAGACCTTGTACGCAAGGAGGGCATCGACCGTTACATAAGGGACGACGTCCTGAGCCGCCGTATGGTGATCTGTAAGTCTTCTGACGACGGGGGTGTACAGTTCATGACGAAACGTGGGGGACCGGGGGCCTCGTCCCAAAGTGGTTCCAGTGCAGTTCACGGTGTCGCTGGAACGATTGACTCAGAACCAAGTGCATCGAGTGGAAACCGGGGGTTGCTCTCAGATCCGTCGGCTGATCGGACTCCGAGGGGCCCCGGTGGTACCGACGCTTTCGTCGGGATCGACAGAGAAACGGCTAGCAGGGGTTTACGAATTATCCGTTTTGTTTCCAGTCGAAATTGGGCTCCGGGTAGCCCAATTTCGAGCAAACCTTGA
>Ga0307376_10001567_pt1 | contig 24205 bp, 19 predicted proteins | sample TR2MG_FD_202536 | JGI IMG/M metagenome (GOLD analysis project Ga0307376, IMG submission 202536) | Soil microbial communities from Risofladan, Vaasa, Finland - TR-2 | ecosystem: Environmental > Terrestrial > Soil > Coastal area > Acid sulfate soil | place: Finland: Risofladan, Vaasa | collected...
ACGTGGTCCTCGCCGTAGCACTCCATGTCGTGCACGTCGAGGCCGATCATGTGCCCGATGCCGTGCGGGTAGAAGAGGGCGTGCGCCCCCTCGGCCACCGCCTCCTCGACCTCGCCCTTGAGGAGATCGAGCTCCTTGAGCCCGGCCGCTATGGCCCGGGCCGAGGCCAGGTGGACCTCCAGGAAGTCGACGCCGGGGGCGAGCGCGGCGCAGGCGGCGGCGTGGGCCCTGAGGACTATGTCGTACATCGCGCGCTGCCGCTCGTCGAAGCGCTTGCCTATGGGGAAGGTCGTCGTGAGATCGCCCGCGTAGCCCGAAGCCGCCTCGGCCCCGGCGTCGAGGAGGAAGAGCCCTCCCGCGGCGAGGCTGCGGCCGTAGCTGTGGTTGTGGAGGGTGGCTCCCTTGGTGGTGCCGATGACGGGGAAGGAGAGGGCGCCGCCCGAGGCGAGGGCCACCTGGGTGACCCGGGCGACTATGTCCGACTCGCGCATCCCGGCCCGGGAGGTGACGAGGGCGGCCTTGTGCATCTCGACCGTCACGGCGACCGCGCGCTCGAGCTCGGCGATCTCCTCCTCGGCCTTGATCTCGCGCAGCTCGATGACGGCGCGTATGAGCTCGAGCGAGGCGCCCGAGTCGACCTCGGCGTAGGCCCTGCCGGAGAGCTCGGCCAGCTCGGCGCGCGTCTCGGCGCGGTAGGGCGGGAGGTAGAGGAAGCGGCCGGCGGAGGCGAGATCGGAAGAGAGGGCGGCGCGCTTGCGCGTCTCGGCCAGGCCCGAGAGGCCGGCCAGCTCGGCCAGGCCGGGCCGGGGGCCCGACCAGATGATGTCGCTCATCGAAAGGTCGTCGCCGTAGAGGCGGGCCTTCCCCGATCCCAGATCGATCGCGGCGGCGAGGCCGGGCTGGGCTATGCCGACGAAATAGAGGAAGCCCGAATCCTGGCGGAAGGGGTAGGCGTTGTCGAGGTAGTTCATGGGGCTCTCGCCGTTGCCGAGGAGGAGGACAAGGCCGTCGTGGACGCCGCGCGCTGCGAGGGCGGCGCGGAGAGCCTCGCGCCGGCGCAAGTAAACCTGGGTTTCGAACATGGCAAGCATCCTACCCCCGGCCGGCCGCCCCGTCAACGCGGGGCCGCTCTTCCTAGCCCCGGGCGCCGCGAGGCGCCTCTTCGAGCCAGGCGCGCTCCAGCTTCTTGCCGTCGGCCCTGCGGTAGGGATTGCGGCTGTTCTTGGCCCAGGCCCGGTAGGCGGCGCAGGCCTCGTAGTAGCCGTCGGGGCCGCGGAAGGTGGAGAGGTCGTCGCACTTGTAGACCTCCAGGAGGAGGGGGAAGCGCGGATCGTCGATGACTCCCTCGAGCCTATTGAGGGGCAGGCGGGGGAGGGCTGCCGGCATCATGTGGTAGCGGACCAGGAAGGAGACGTCGTTTACCAGGGCGGGCGCGAAGCCCAGGCGCGTGAGGAAGCGCGAGGCCACGGAGCGGCCGATCTCGGCGTGGCGGTCGAAGCGCCTGCCCTCGACGGAGGCGGCCGCCGGCTTGCCGATGTCGTGCAGAAGGAGGGCCAGGGAGAGCCTGAGCGAGGGCAGCTTGCGGTAGCGGAAGGTCTCCATCGTGTGGGTCCAGGCGTCGCCCTCGGGGTGGTGGTCCTTGGACTGTCCCAGCCCCGAGAGCCCCTCCAGCTCCGGCCAGTACTCGCCCACGAAGCCCGAGCGCAAGAGGAGCTCCAAGGCGGCGGCGGGGGCGGGGCCCGTGAGGATGAGGGTGAGGAGGTCGCGCTGGGCGGGGAGGGGGAAGTCCCGGGGCAGGGGCGGGAGGGTCCCCGGGGGCAGCTCGTAGGGCTGCCGGGCCAGGAGGGCCGCCGCCTGGAAGAGCTGGTCCTCGGGAGGGGCGGGGCGCATGGGGGCCAGGGGCTCGCGGAGACTCGCATAGATGCCCTTGGGGTCGAGGTAGACCTTGCGCTTGCGGTCGTGCAGAAGGTCGAGGGGGGCGAAGGCCGCGGCCTCCGCCGCCGCGGGCCCGTCGACGCAGCGGAAGTAGGTCGTCCTCGGCCCCGACTCCTCGTCCTCTGCCTTCCCCTCGAGGGCGGCGTCGGCGTAGGAGAGGCCGGGATAGCGCAGATCGTCGAAGGCTCTCGCCAGGTCAACGAGGGAGCAGTCCGCCAGGAGAAAGCGGATGGGAGCCCCGCGCAGGCCCCGGTAGGCGTCGAGCGCCGTGAACGAGGCCTCGTAGAGAGGCAGGTCCGGGGCGGCGAGGGGGGTGTTCATGATTGCCCCTTAAGATAGCTAGGAGCGGCCCGGCGGTAAACCCTTCGGCCCTAAGTCCGCCGGATTCTCGGGCCACGCGTGCTTGGGATAGCGGCCGCGAAGCTCCTTGCGCACCTCGGCCCAGGAGCCCCTCCAGAAGCCCGGCAGGTCGGAGGTGACCTGGATCGGACGCCCGGCGGGCGAGAGGAGCTTGAGGAGGAGGGGCTCGCCTCCCGATCCGGGGTGCAGGTCGAGGCCGAAGAAGTCCTGGACCCTCGACTCGACGTAGGGCTGGGAGCCGGCCTCGTAGCGGATGGGCCGGGAGACGCCCGAGGGCAGGCGGAGCCTCGCGGGCGCCTCGCGTTCGAACTCGCCGCGCAGGGCGAAGGGGAGGAGGGCCTCCAGGGCGAGGCGGAGGGCGCGGCCGTCCAGCAGCTCGCCCGGCCCCGGCTGGACGAAGGGCAGGAGCCATTCGCGCAGCCCCGCGACGAGGGCCGCCTCGTCGAAGCCGAGGCCGCTCTCGGGCTCGCCGGCCCGCCGGCCCCGGCGAGAGGCCCACCAGCGGAGCCGCCGCAGGAGCTCCCCCGCGCCATCGTCCTCCCAGGGAAGGATGCCCAAACCCTCTTCCTCGACGCGGCGCGCGAGGGCCTCGCCCGCTTCTTCCTTCGAGGGAGGGCCGACCGCGGTTTCGGAGAGGCTCAGGGCTCCGGCCCGCTTGATCCTGCGCGCTCGGCAGCGCATTCCCGTCCACTCGAGTTCGGTGCTCAGCCTCGTCGCTGGCGCGAGGGCGGCGAGGGCCTCGGCCTCGCTCAGGGCGGCGCCGGAGTACACGCGCCCCAGCTCGGTCCCCGCGTCGGCGTCGACCGCCACGATCCAGGGCGACTGGGCCAGGGCGCCCCGGGCGGCCACCAGGCGGCCGGTGAAAAGCTGGAAGACCGAAGAGTCCGGTCGACGCGCCGGGCCCCGGGCTTCCTGGCCTCTGGCCTCCTGGCGCCGGGCTATGCGGTCCGGGAAGGCCGCGGCGAGCAGCCTCCCCGCGCCTCCCGAGCGCGGCCTGGCCTCGGGAGCCAGGCCGGCGGCGCGGGCGAGGCGGCGGGCTTCGGTCAGGCTGCGGCCGAGGCCCGGCTCTCCCGAGGCCAGGCGCTCGAGGCCGAGCTCCAGGTCGCCGCCCGAGTCGTCCCGGCCCGATACCTCGCGCTCGGAGAGCAGGGCCGCGAGCAGGGCGGCCTCCCAGCCCCGGCCGGCCTCGGCGCCGCGCAGGACCAGGGCGGCGAGGCGGGGCTCGGTGCCCTGGCTCGCCATCCTCCGGCCGAACTCGCCTATGCTTCCGCCTGCGTCGAGGGCGCCCAGCTCGCCGAGAAGCTCGAGCCCCGCCTCCCAGGCCGCGGCGGGCGGCTCGTCGAGCCAGGGCAGGGCGCAGCGAGCGCGGGCTCCCCAGAGGAGCGACTCGAGGACGAGGCCCGAGAGCTCGGCGCGGAGGATCTCGGCCTCGGTGCGCAGGCTCAGGGCCTCGGAGGCCGGCCAGGCGCGGACACAGAGCCCCGGGCCCAGGCGGCCGGCCCGCCCCCGCCGCTGGTCGGCCCGGTCGGCCGCCTCGCGCTCGGTCACGAGCCGGTTGAGGCCGGAGCGCGCGTGGAAGCGCGAGACGCGGGCGAGCCCCGAGTCGAGCACTGCCCCGATGCGCGGCACGGTGAGGCTGGTCTCGGCCAGGCTCGTCGCCAGCACGATGCGCCGGCCCTCGCCGGAGCGCGGCGCGAGGACCCGTCGCTGCTCGGCCAGCGACATGGAGCCGTGCAGGGCGAGGGCCTCGGCGCCGCAGCCGGCGAGGGCGCGGCCGCAGCGAGCGATCTCGGCCGCCCCGGGCAGGAAGACGAGGAGGTCGCGGGGGGGCTCGCCTGAACCGCCGAGGGATCCGGCGCCGCCGAAGGATCCGGCGCCGAGCTCGGCTGAGACCTCCGCGGCGAGAGCGGCCAGGCCGTCCTCGAAGCCGGGACCTTCGCGCAAGGGAGCGTGGCGCGTCGCCACCGGGTGGGCCCGCCCCGGCACCTCGACGACCGGCGCATCCAGCCGCGCCGCCAGCCGCCGGGTGTCGAGGGTGGCCGACATCACGAGGATGCCCAGCTCGGGCCTGAGCGCGCGGGCCTCCAAGGCGAGGGCCAGGCCGAGGTCGGCCTGCAGGGAGCGCTCGTGGAACTCGTCGAAGACGACGAGGCCCGCCTGGGCGAGCGAGGGGTCGTCCTGGATCATGCGGACGAGGACACCCTCGGTCATCGTCAGAATGCGGGTGGCGGAGGAGCTTTTCGACTCGGAACGGACGCGGTAGCCGACCAGCCCGCCCAGCCGCGCGCCCGCGAGCTCGGCGATGCGCTCGGCGGCCGCCACCGCGGCCACGCGGCGCGGCTCGAGCACCAGGATCATGCCCTCGACCTGGTCGAGGAGGCTCGGCGGCACGAGGCTCGTCTTGCCGGCCCCCGGCTCGGCGGCGAGCACGAGGGCCCCGCGCTCGGCCAGCCGGGCGGCGATCTCGGGGAGGAAGGCTTCGATGGGCAGGCCGGTGCGTGGAAGTTCGGTCACGGGACGAGTGTGGTGCGGACGGGCCCCGAGAGGCAAGACGCGGAATCCCCCGCATTGCCGCGACTCCGCCCCTCGTGCATACTGCAGTCGTGAGGCATGAAACAGTTGCCCCGGTCTCCGGCGAGAGCGTCTGGGCGGCCGAGCGCGAGGGCATCAATCTCTATTCGGAGCACAGCCTCCACGCGAGGCTCAAGGAGCTGCTCGCCGAGCCGGGCGACCGGCTCGAGGTCGCCGTCGAGGGCAGGGTCGTCGATCTCGTGAAGGCCGACGGCGAGCTCGTCGAGGTCCAGACTTCGAGCCTCGCCAAGATCGTGCCCAAGGTCCTCGCCCTCGCCGCCGCGGGGCGGAAGGTGCGCGTGGTGCACCCCATAGCCGCCGAGACCACGATCCGCCGCCTCGACCCCCTCACCGAGGAGCTTGTGTCCGTGCGCAAGAGTCCCAAGCGCGGCGACCTCTGGTCGCTCTTCGACGAGCTCGTGCGGGCGCCCGGCCTCATAGCGGCGCCCAACGTGGCTGTCGAGGCCCTCATCGTCCGCAGCTCCGTGATCCGGGTCCGCGACGGCTCGGGCTCCTGGAGGCGCCGCGGCGACCGCACCGAGGATCGCCTCCTCGAGGAGATCCTCTCCTCGACCCGGCTCGAGACGCGAAAAGACTGGCTCGGCCTGATACCCCGCGGCCTCAAGGCTCCCTGGTCCTCGGGAGCTCTCGGCGAGGCCCTCGGCATACCCGACTGGCGGGCCCGCAAGCTCCTCTACTGCCTCTGCCGCGCGGGCCTCCTGGCGGAGAGCGGCAAGGAGGGGCGGCGCAAGCTCTACACGGCGGTTCCGGCCGCGAGGAAGCGCGGGGCCGCCGCGGCCGCGCGCGCCGCCGCCGACGCGGCCACCGACGCGGCCCCGACCGACGGGTCCGCCCGCCCGGCGAGGCGGCGGACCCGGACGAAGGCGCCGTGAGCGCGGGCGAAGCCTTCTCGCGGAGCGAGCTGCTCCTGGGGCCCGAGGCCCTGGCCAAGCTCGGGTCGGCGAGCGTGGCCGTGGTCGGCATCGGCGGGGTGGGCTCCTTCGCCGCCGAGGCCCTGGCCCGCTCGGGCGTCGGAAGGCTCGTCATCGTGGACTACGACCGCATCGAGCCCTCCAACCTCAACCGCCAGATCCTCGCCCTGCGCTCCACGATCGGGCGCCTCAAGGTCGAGGTCATGAGGGAGCGCATCCTCGACATCAACCCGGGCTGCGTCGTCCAGGCCTTCGCCGAGCGCTTCGACTCGTCGAGCGCCGACCGCATCCTGGCGCCGCCGCTCGACTACGTCGTCGACGCGATCGACATGGTCTCCTCGAAGATCGAGCTCGTGCTCCGCTGCCGCGGGCTCCGCATTCCGATCCTCAGCTCGATGGGCGCCGGGAACAAGCTCGACCCCGGGCGGCTCGAGCTCGCCGACCTCTTCTCCACGAGCGCCTGCCCCCTCGCGCGCGTCATGCGAAAGGAGCTCCGCGCCCGCGGGGTCGAGTCGCTCAAAGTGGTCTACTCGCGCGAGGAGCCGAAGCGGCGCGCGGCGGGGTCCGGCGCCGCGGCCGCCGAGGCGAGCGTTCCCGAAACCTCGGGCCCGGCGGCCCCGGGCCCGGCGGCCCCGGGCCGGCGCGGCACGCCGGGCAGCATGGTCTTCGTGCCGGCCGCCGCAGGGCTCCTCATGGCCTCGGCGGTGGTGAGGGACATCCTGGGCCGATGATGCCGCCTTGATCGCTTCCCGGACGGTTTTCAGTACCTTCTCCGGAGGGCCGCGACGCGGTGATCGCAGAGCGAAAGCGCGAGCCCCGGAGGTGTAGCATGAAGGTCGGAATCGTCGGCGCTGGCTTCGTCGGAGCCACCTCCGCCTACGCGATAGTGATGCGGGGTTTGGCGCGCGAAGTGGTCCTCGTGGATCTCGACGCGAAGAGGGCCCAGGCCGAGGCGGACGATATCCTCCACGCCGTGCCCTTCGTCCACCCCGCCGAGGTTCGCTCGGGCGACTATGCGCAGCTGCGGGACTGCCGGGTCGTGGTCATCACGGCGGGAGCGAACCAGAAGCCCGGCGAATCGCGGCTGGAGCTTTTGCGGCGCAACGCCGCCGTGTTCCGGGCCGTCGTTCCCGAGGTGCTCGACAATGCGCCCGAGGCGGTCATCCTCGTCGCCACCAACCCGGTGGACGCGATGACCCACCTCGCCGCCTCGCTGGCGGCCGAGCGCGGCCTCCCAGCCGGACGGGTTTTCGGCTCGGGCACCACCCTCGACACGGCCCGCTTCCGTTCCATTCTCGGCCGGCGCATCGGCATCGACGCCCAGCACATCCACGCCTACGTGCTGGGCGAGCACGGGGACTCCGAGGTGTTCAACTGGTCCCAGGTCTCGGTGAGCGGGATACCCCTGGCCTCCTTCTCCTGCGAGGCCTGCCCGGGCAGGGCGGGGGTCGAGGATCGGGCGGAGATCGAGCTCGCCGTGCGCGGGGCGGCAGGCCAGATCATCGAGGGCAAGCGGGCCACCTACTACGGCATCGGCTCGGCCCTCGCCCATATCGTGGAGGTGATCCTCAGGGACCAGCGCGGCATCTTGACCGTGTGCGCCCCTCTGCCGCGGCTGGTCGGGCTGGAGGAACTCGGCGGCCTCACCCTCTCCCTGCCGAATCTCGTGGGAGGGAAGGGCCTCATGTCCAGCTTCGCGCCCTCGCTCGACGAGAATGAGCGAGCGGCCCTCCTGTCCAGCGCGGCCGTCGTCAGGGAGGCGATCGGACGGATGGAGGGCTGAGGCGGCCGGCGGCTCGCCGGCGCGCGGCCCGTGCGTTCGGAGCCTAGGCGAGGGCTTCCGGTATTTCGAACACGCCCTCGAGCACGTGCCGCGGAGCGTAGGCGAAGCGGCCCAGCTCCTCGGGCCGGGTCACGCCCGAGAGGACGAGCACCGTCTCGATGTCGGCCTCGATGCCCGCGACTATGTCGGTATCCATGCGGTCGCCGATGATGACCGTCTCCTCCCTCGTCGCGCCCAGGCGCCGGAGGGCGTGGCGCATCATGAGGGGATTGGGCTTGCCGACGAAGTAGGCCTTGCGCCCCGTGGCCAGCTCGATCGGGGCGACGAGGGCGCCGCAGGCGGGCACGATGCCCGATTCGTCGGGGCCGTTGAGGTCGGGATTCGTGCCGATGAGCTTGGCTCCCTGGTACACGAGGCGCACGGCCTTCTCGATAGCTTCGAGACTGTAGCCCCGCCCCTCGCCGACCACGACATAATCGGGGTTGACGTTGTTCATCGCGTAGCCCGCGTCGTAGAGGGCGTTGATGAGCCCCGGCTCGCCGATGACGTAGACCGAGCCGCCGGGCTTCTGCGCCGCCAGGAAGCCGGCCGTGGCGAGGGCGCTCGTGTAGAAGTGCTCCGCCTCCACGTCGATGCCGAGGCGCTTGAGCTTCTGCGAGAGCTCGATCGGCGAACGCTCGCTCGAGTTGGTCAGGAAGAGGAAGCGCTTGCCCTCGCGCCTGAGCCAGGTCACGAGCTCGGCCGCCCCCTTGAGGAGGCGGTTGCCGTGGTAGACGACCCCGTCCATGTCTATGATGAAGGCTGTGCGGGACCTGATGCGCTCAAGATCGGCGTTCATGGGGGCTCCTTATGGAGGCGGAGTATACTCCGAACCGAGGCCGCTTTCCCAGGGCGAGGATGAGGGGGAAGCTCTCGGGAAGGTCAAAGAGGCGATCCGGGGCTGATCGCGGGCCTTCGGGTTTCAATGGAAGAATATTCCACGCAAAGGCGCCGAGGCCGCGGAGCGATCCGGATAATCGCAGGACAAATGCTCATTTCCGCCCCGCCTCGGCGTTCTCCGCGCTATATCCACCGTCATTGCCGCGCGGTGCGTCATGCGGTATGCTCCTTCACCATATGAGCGATGCGCGAAGGGGTCTGGTTGGTGGTCGGGCGAGACTGTTCTCGGCGGCGGTTGCGCTGGCCGTGGCGGCTGTGGGCTTATCCGGTTGTATGCAGGCGATCAATCCGAACGCGGGGTACAACTATTTTACCTACGGCAGCTTGGTTGGCGCCAACCAAAGCACCAACACGAACTACCTCTACTATCCGCGCGGCATGGCTGTGGACGGGAGCGGCAACATATATGTGGTGGATTCCGGGAATGATCGAATCATTCGGATGAGCTCGATAGGCGTCTCGCCGTCGACATGGGTAGCCTTTCCGAACAGCAATACACCCAGCGCCGACTACTTCTATGCGCCAGAAGGGATAGCCGTGGATTCAACAGGTGCCAACATTTGGGTGGCCGATTCAGGCAATGGAAGAATCGTCCATCTGAAAACCGCGGATTGGCAATCGACTTCGCCGACCTTTGATACGTACAGTTCCGTTACTGTCAGTTCGACAGCGTACAATTTTTCTTATCCGACCGGATTGGCCTTCGACAGCAGTCACAATATGCTCTATCTCTCGGATCCCGGATCGCAGTTTCCAGCCAACACGCCAAATGTATTCGCCGTCGATGTCAGCTCCGGCTTTTCAGGCAAGTATGCGGTCAGCGGATCGGGAAGCGGCGCAGATCAATTCTCCTATCCCCGCGGCATAGCCGTGGACCCGACCAAGGGTTATGTATACGTGGCCGACGAGACCAACTATCGCATTGATCGACTCAACCTTGATCTTACCGGCTGGACCACCCTCGGCACCCGCGGCAGCGGGACGGGGCAGTTCATCTCTCCCCAGACCGTCGCCGTCGACTCGACTGGGCATATCTATGTCGTCGACTCCGCTAACTATTGGATCGTCAAGATGAACGACATGAGCGGAGCGGGGTGGACTTTATACGGCGCTCAAACCGGTAGCGCCTCGACCTCGGTCTATCCGAATTGGGTCGCCGTGAAATCCTCCGGTTCGTCCATTTACGTCTCGGACGATACCATGAACCAGATCGCCGAGTTCCAGTGAGGCGCGCCATGACGGGGCACTCCATCCTTTCGGTCCGCGCGCTCGGGAGGGCCGCCCTGGCCTGCGCGATCCTCCTAGGTTTCGGCCGCGCCGTCTCGGCGCAGAATATTTTTTCCGACATGGCCCTCTCGCTGGAGGCCACGACCGGTTTTCTCACCGGCGGAGCGAACGAGTTCGTCTACGATTCCGGCTACAAGATGAGCGAACTCGACTGGGCCTCCCGGCCGCTCGCCTACTGGGGCCTGGCCGTCAATCTCGATTCCCCTTCGGGATTCTACGCGAGGCTCGCCCTCAAGGCCGGCTTCAGCGGCAAGACCGGGTACATGACCGACTCGGACTGGCAGAACTGGGACGGGGTCAAGACCAATTTCAGCTCGTCGGACAGCTACACGGATCAGGCCTTCATGCTGAACTTCTCGACAGGCTACGATTTCCAGGTCTCAGACTCCCTTACCCTGGGTCCCTTCTTCGAGCTCGGCTACCTCAATTTCGAATGGTCGGCGCGCAATGGCTATGAGCAGTACCCGCCAGAGATGTATCCCTCCACCGATTCGAGCGGAAACAACCTGTACGCCCCCTATACGCCGATCTCGGCCAACACTCCGATCGTGTATGTCACGGGCATCGGCATCGTGTATCAGCAGAGCTGTTTCTACCCGGGCCTAGGCGTGCACGCCGTCTTCAGGCCCGCCGATCGATGGAGGTTCTCCGCGTCCTTCGCTATATCTCCCGCCGCGAGCATGACCACGACCGACAATCACGTCGCGCGAAGTCTCGTCTTCTCCTCTTCGATGAGCGGCGGCCTCGTGCTCGAGCCGCGCGTCACGGCCGAGTACCAGCTGTCGCGAGCCGTGAAGCTCGGCCTGGAGCTGACCTACCTATCGATTCAAAATCTCACGGGCGATCTGACGCAGACCGATGGAAACGGGACGAGCTACACCGATCCGAGCGGCTCGGGCGCGAGCTTCGAGGCTCTCGAGGCGGGAATCGACCTTGCCGTCAGGCTCTGAATCGCGGCCCGTACCTTCACGGATACGGGCGGTTCTCGGCACGCGAACTCGGCGCGGCTTCTACGCCCTCGCGCTCATTCTCGCCGGGGCGCTGTGCGCGGCGCAGTCCTTCGGCATCGCCGGCTGGACCGTGTCGGCCGCGGCGGGCGCTTCCGTCCTCTACGGGACCGCCTACGAATATGTCTATGACGCCAACACCGGCAACAAGATCAGCGAACTCGACTGGGACATCAATCCCTTGCCGACCTTCGCCTCGCGCGTGCTCGTCCGGCATCAGCGCACAGAGTTCGAGCTCTCCTGCTCCCTGGGCCTCGACGGGAACAGGGGCATCATGACGGACTCGGACTGGTTAAATGAAAAACTCGGCGACACTAGCACCAAGACGAACTACTCGGAGAGCACCGCCATGGGCGCGGGCTTCACCGACCTCGGGCTTTCGGTCCGGCAGTCGTTCCGCCTTTCGCCGACCCTCGACCTGTCGAGCTTCGTTGGCTTCCGCTACATCTACATAGCCTGGGCGGCCCAGGGGGGCTGGCTACAATATGCGATCGATTACCATCAAGGCAGCTCGGCCCCCTACAGCGTCTATACCACAGGCCAAATATCCGCCATGAGCGGCACAGTCTCCATCTACGAACAGCGGTACTATGCGGTAATTTTCGGTGTCGACGCGAATGCCGCGCTTTCCCGGGAGATTTCCTTTTTCGGCAGCCTGCATCTCTCGCCGATCGTCATAGCCTCGGCCCTCGATTACCATGCCCTGCGCGACGTGACGTTCAAGGACAGCATGAGCGGGGGCTTTCTGTTCCAGCCGGCCCTCGGCTTGACCTGGTCGCCGGTCTCGTCGTTCGACCTCAGGCTCGAGGGTTCGTACTTTCTGATCAGCGGGCTCAAAGGTTCCGACACCGAGACTGCCGGACCGAGTTCGAACGAGACCGATATCGCGCCCGGCCAGACGATCGTCTATCCCAACTCAGCCGGCGCGGGCATCGAATTTTTGAGTGTCGAACTTTCGGCGGCCTTGCGGCTATAATCCGCGCGAATCCGAACCAAGGAGGCGATCACATGCGCTACGCTCTCATCCTCGCCGGAGGCTCCGGCACGCGGCTCTGGCCACTCTCCCGCGACGTCCTGCCCAAGCAGCTCATCCCGGCGGTCGGGGGGCGCAGCCTCCTCGAAGAGGCCTTCGTCCGCCTGGAGGGGCTCGTGCCGGAGGAGCGGCGCCTCGTCTGCGCGGCCGAGCGGCACCGGGCTGCGGTGCTCAAGGTGCTGCCGGAGCTCGCGCGCGGCGCGGCGGCCGGGCGTCTGGACCGCTACATCGGCGAGCCGGAGGGCCGCGATACCCTGGCGGCCCTCGCCCTCTCCTCGGCCCTGATCGCGGCCGAGGATCCCGGGGCCGTGGTCGGCGTCTTCACCTCGGACCATGTCATCACGCCGCACGAGAAGTTCCGGGCCACGATGGAGAAGGCCTACGATCTCGTCGAGGCTTCGCCCGAGCTCCTCGTGACCTTCGGCGTGGAGCCCGACCGGCCTTCGACGGGCTTCGGCTACCTCGAGCTGGCCGAGCCGCTCGGCGCGATCGGGAGCGGGGCGAGGAAGGTGTCGCGCTTCCGCGAGAAGCCCGACCTCGCCACGGCCGAATCCTTCGTCGCGGCGGGCCCGGAGCGCTACCTCTGGAACTCGGGCATGTTCGTGTGGCGGGCCTCGCGCTTCCTGGAGCTCGTGCGGCGCTACGAGCCGGAGCTCGCGGCCGCGATCGACGGCCTCGCGCGACTCGCCGGCAAGCCCGGCTTCGCCGTGGCCCTCGCCGCCGCCTATCCCGGCTTCAAGAAGCTGAGCGTCGACTTCGGCGTGATGGAGAAAGCCTCCAAGGACCCCGAGGCGGGCATAGCGGCGATCAAGCTCGACGCCGACTGGCTGGACATCGGCTCCTGGCCGGCCTACGGCAGCCTCCTCGACGCCGACGCCTCGGGCAACGCGACCTCCGGGGCGACGGCGCTCGCCGAGTGCTCGGGCACGATCGCCGTATCGGCCGAGCGGGGGCACCTGGTGGCCTGCCTGGGCTGCGAGGACCTCGTGGTGGTGCACACCGCCGACGCGACCCTGGTCTGCCCGCGCTCCCGCGCCGACGAGCTCAAGAAGCTCTACGGCCTGGTTTCCGGCATCGAGGGCGGGCGCTACCGCTAGGCGGCACGGGCTTCAGTTTCCCTTCCCGGGAGCCTCGGTCTTCGCGCCCGGAACCTCCGCAGGCTCCTCCGCTTCGGTCGGAGCGGAGGGGCGCTCGTCTTCGGCCGGCACGTCGGCCTGCTCCGATTCGATGCGCAGCAGCGCGGCGTCTATATCGGCGAGGAGCTTTTCCCGAACGGTCTGGTTTATGAGTCCACGGTGGGAGGCATCCATCACGGCGCTCCTCTCGACCGATTGCAGATGGCGCCGCGCCCATTGCCTCTCCTCGGCGAGCAGCTGGCGCCTGTCGAGATGGAGGGCGTTCATCGCAGCGCTGTCACCCTCGATCTTGCGCTCGTATTCGCCGCGGAGGCCGACGAGCACCTCGGGATCGGAGAAATGGACGTGCGACATCCGGTCCAGCTCTTCCAGGGCCGCATGGGCCGCCTGCAGCTTGCCCCGAGTCAATTCGTAGGCTTCCCGTTCCCGCTGTCCCCGCACGATGCCGAGCCTCCGCAGGAGCGGCGACATGGTCAGGCCGTGGACGAGTATCGAAATGATGACGACGCCGAAGGTCATCGAGACCAGCAGCTCCCGATGCGGGAAATCCTTCGGGAGGCTGAGCACCAGCACCATGGGCAGGGCGCCGCGCAGCCCGCCCCACGCGAGGATCACGCCCCATGCCCGGGGAATCCGCTCCCGCGTTTTCCGCAGCAGGGCCGAGGCGCCGAAGATGACCAGCGCCCGGCTCCCCGTGACCACCAGATAGGCGACCAGCACCGCCTGCCAGGAGGCCAGCAGGGAACGGAAGTTCACCTCCAGGCCGATCAGCAGGAAGACGACGGAATTGAGCGCGAAGGCTATGTATTCCCAAAACGTCTCCACGGCGATCCGGGTGGAGGGCGACATGCCGACGCGGGCCCCGTAGTTTCCGCAGAGCATGCCCGCGGCCACGGTCGCGATCACTCCCGAGCAGTGGAAGTGCTCGGCGGCCAGGAAGGAGCCGTAGGCGGCGATCGTCGTCAAGGTGATCTCGATCATCGGGTCGTCCACATGCGTGCTGATCTGCGAGACCGCCAGTCCAATGCCCGCTCCGATGAGAGCGCCGAGCCCCACGATCTTGACGAAATCGAAGGCCAAGCCACCGGCCGTGACCACCGTGCCCGTCACGAAAGCGAGGCTGAGCGTGAAGAACACCAAGGCCGTGCCGTCGTTGATGAGACTCTCGCCGTCGAGCAGCACGGCCAGGCGCTTCGGCACGCCCAGGTTCTTGAATATCGCGACCACGGCGATCGGATCGGTGGCGGAGATGAGCGCGCCGAACACGAGCGCGTACTTCCAATTGAAACCCTGCACGAAGTGCAGAAGGTTGGCCACCGGCGTCAGTATGACGGCCGTCAGCGCGATGGCTGCCACGACCCCCGGAAGGGCGAGGGAGGTGATGGCCAGCCGATTGCGCCAGAATCGCTTGAACTCGATGTGGAACGCGGCTTCGAAGAGCAAGCCGGGCAGGAAGACGCTGAACAGCAGAGCCTTGGTAAGGTGCGGCGCCTGAAACGCGTGGACCAAGCCCAGGATGAGGCCGGCGAAAACCAGGGCCACGGTGTAGGGAACGGCCAGGCGCTGGACGGCTATCGCCACGGTCGTGGCGACGATGAACAGAAGAATGAAGATGGTCTCTGTGTCCATTGCCCCTGATCTTCGATGAAAACAGCCTCAAGATCAATATCGACCTCGCGGTTCATTTGTTTTCCGTTAGACGACTGGCTTGGCGGGTTCGATGATTCGGCATGACGAGGGCGTTCTCCGGCCCCGGGACCTGCGATCGCGGGCAGTCGCGCCTGCGCTGTTCCGACGACGCGGCATCGCATCGGCCTCAGCTTCGTTCCGTCCCTTTAATGCTCTCAAGCAGGCCGTAGGCCGCCCCTGTCACGCTTTCCGAAGGTTTGCCGAATTCCAGGGCCTCTATGAGGACCTTGAGTTCTTCGTCGAAACTCTCGCTTCTCTGCTTTCCCAGGACATGATGGGCCCCCTGAAGAAGCTTCACCGAGTCGCGTCCCGGCTTGAGCAATGCGCGCAACAGCTCCGGCCATGCGGCCTGTCCCTGCTTTTCCGGCTCCTCAGCAGAATCTGTGGGTGGTTTTTAGCTCCGGAAGAGCACCAAGCGTGTGATAGAGGGCTATTTCTATGGCTTTGAAGGTCCGAAAACCATAGGCTTTTCTGGTAACCAGTTTTTCTTTGTTGTTGAGGCCCTCTACCGCACCCAATGAGATGACGTCTCGGGCCTTGAACCAGTTCAATATCTGACGCTTATGAGTGCGCAGCATCTGTGCGATTTTCTTCATCGGGTCGATGCGGGAACGCATGGCTTTCTTGCACCACTCAAGCAGGAATGTTCCCGCCCTCGCCGGATAGAGGTAGTCCCAGAAGAAGCCGAATTCCTCCTTGAGCAGATAGGCGCGCACGGACTTGAGGTTGTAGCGCAGCAGATCAGCCAGCGTGGTCCCCTGCTTTTCCGTCAGGTTCTCCGGTCGCTTCAGGAGGCACCAGCGTGTCTTCTTGAGCACGGGTTCATATCCCTTGGCTTTAAGATCCTTGGTCTCGGCGGCGCGTACTTCGTCGAGAGCCTTGTTCATTTTCGCGACGATATGATAACGGTCAAGCACGTGCAATGCTCCCGAGGCCTTTTCCGCGATGACAGTGAGGTAGGGCTGCCACATGTCGCTGCAGACGAATTTGAGTGCTTCGCTCCTCTTTGTACCGAATGAAGCGAAGAACCCCTTCAAGGTTTCTTCAGTCCGTTCCCGCCCCACCCAGAGCAACCTTTTGCATTCCTTGTTGATCTGGTACACGACGGTCAGGTACTTCTGCCCGTGCTGCCATTGAACTTCATCAACGCCGACTGCGGTGACCGTTTCGATATCGCGATGCTCGAGGCCCCATCGTACAGCCATCTCCACGGCCTGGAACACATGATCCCACGTTGTCTTGAAAGACCGCGCCACTTCCTTCCAACTCATTCTTTTTGCCCAGCCAGCAAGGAACCAGGCGTAGGTCTTGGTGAGCTGCTGCTTCCCTTCTGCCCACGGGACTGCTTCCACGACAACTCCACAGTCTGGGCAGTCACAACGCCGCATCACGTATACGAAAAACACCTTGATGCCCCAGAGCGGTACGAACTCGAACCGCCGTGCCTTCAGGGTGTCGTAGCCTCTGCACGACCTTCCGCATTTGGAACATATCAACCAGCTGTTAGCTCTGGCGACAATATCCACCAGAAGCACGACAACGCCGCCTTCTTCAATCAACCTGGCGCTTTTATAGACGAAGGACTGGAATTTCTGTACCCGGTTGAGTATACACTTGATCTGCATCCTGCTTTCCCCTGCGACGTTGCTTGTTTCGCAACTACATCGTCGCAGGTTTGAGAGCAGGGTGCAATTCATCAGCTTTCAAGCAATGCAGATTCTTACCCTAAATTTCCCTTTTTTTACCAGAATTCACCCACAGATTCTGCCGTAGAGCCGCTTTTCCAGAGCCTTGGCCGCCAGCCATGCCACGTCGAAGTCGCGGTCCTCGAGCGCCTCGACGAGGAAGGGTATGGAATCGGGATCGCAGATGGCGCCGAGTGTCTTGGCCGCTTCCCATCGCACGATCTTCGCCTTGGACTTCCGCAAGGCATCGCACAGGGCGGGCACGGCCGCATGTCCCTCGTTTCCCAGGCTGAGGCGGGCCTTCTGCCGCTCGGTCCCGACCTTGCTTGCCAAGGCGGCGATCAGGACCTCGATGTCCGCTTCCGCTCGTTCTTCTTTGCTCATCGCTGTCCCCCTACGATGGCCTCGAACTGCGCCCTATCCAGCACCTCGACCTCGAGAAGCTTTTCGGCTATCTCGTGAATGAGGCTTTTGTGGTTCTTAAGCAGCTCCGCTACCTTGGCATACCTCAGGTTTATGATCTTGGAAGATTCCTCGTCCACATATTGCTGTGTCGCCTCGGAATATTCGCGAAGCATCATGGCGTTGGAATCCCCGAGGAGCTGACCCTGCCGCCTGGCCGGCAGGAAGGTGTTGCGGAATTTTTCGCTCATTCCGAAGTCGGTGATCATGCGCCTTGCAATGTCTCCTGCCTTGTCCAGATCGTTCGTGGCCCCCGTGGATACCTCGTGAAAGATGAGCTGTTCCGCGGCCCGTCCGCCGAGCAGAACATCGATGCGACTGTTGAGTTCGGTCTCCGTCATCAGGAATCGGTCCTCGGTGGGAAGCTGCATGGTGTAGCCGAGGGCTCCGATGCCGCGGGGCACTATGGAGATCTTCTCCACAGCGTCCGAGCCTGGAGTCAGATAGGCTACCAAGGCATGGCCGGTCTCATGGTAGGCGACGATCTTTCGCTCCTTCGGGTTGATCAAACGATTCTTCTTTTCGAGCCCCGCGACCAGCCGCTCGAAGGCCGCGTCGAAATCCGGTTGAGTCACCTTTTCTCTGCCGGCTCGGACAGCCAGGAGCGCCGCCTCGTTCACGAGGTTTGCCAGGTCAGCGCCCACGAATCCCGGAGTCCTGCGGGCGACGTCCTTGAGGTTCACGGAGTCGTCCAGCTGCACATTCTCGCTGTGAATGCGCAGGATCGCCTCGCGGCCGCCAAAATCGGGCTTGTCCATGAGCACTTGCCGGTCGAAGCGCCCGGGACGCAGAAGGGCGGGGTCCAGGACCTCGGGCCGGTTGGTGGCGGCCAAGAGGATGACCCCCGTGCGCGAATCGAAGCCGTCCATCTCCACGAGGAGCTGATTCAAGGTTTGCTCCCGTTCGTCGTTGCTGGAAAGCGCCTGTGCGCGGCTTTTGCCGATGGCATCCAACTCGTCGATGAAGATGATGCAGGGTGCCTTGGCTCTGGCCTGCTGGAACAGGTCGCGTACCCGAGAGGCGCCGACACCCACGAACATCTCAATGAACTCGGAGCCGGAAATCTTGAAGAAAGCGACTCCAGCTTCCCCGGCCACGGCCCGCGCCATCAGCGTCTTGCCCGTGCCCGGGGAGCCGACAAGCAGGACTCCTTTGGGAATTTTCCCGCCGATCGCGGTGTAACGCGCGGGATGCTTCAGGAAATCGATGATCTCGACCAGCTCGGCCTTGGCCTCCTCGGCTCCAGCCACGTCATCGAAGAGCACTCCCGTATTCCCCTCGGCCACCAGGAGGGACTTGTTCTTTCCGATGCTCATCACGCCGCGCCCCATGCCGCCCATGCGCTTGGATAGCAGCCGCCAAATCAGGAACATGGCGCCCAGCGGAATGATCCAGCTTAACAGGAAGCCGACCAAAGGATGATTCTCCGGCAGGACCGCGTAGTACTCGACTCCTTTGGAATCCATCAGGGCCACGAAGCTTGGATCCTGCACGGGGGCGGTCTGGTATTCCTTTGCGGGAGCCTCGCTTCCGGCGTCGTTCTTGGCCTGCGGCGCCTTTTGCCGCAGAGCAGCTTCTTCCTTGGTGAGGCTGAATCCGTAATAGGCGGTCAGGGTCATTTCCACCCTTCGAATCGAGCCGTTTTCGATCAATTTCTTGAAAGCGCTGAAGTCGACCAGCGCAATGCTGGACTTGGGGGCCACAAGTAAATTGAAGGCCAACAGCAGCAAGAGGGCGGCCATCACGCCGATCATCGAAATGCTCGGTTGCCCCCGCTTGAACGGGGGCGTTCCGGAGCCTGGCGGGCTTTTTACCGGCATGTTTCCTCCATGTCCTCGATTCCGATCCTATCGCGCTTCTCCGTAGGCATGAAGCGGCTCGTGGGTGCGATCGAGCAAGGACTTGTGCCTTTTGCCGGTGAAATCCAGATGGTGGTACACGCGAAGCTTGACGATATCCTCGATGAAGACCCAGACCAGGCAATAGGCCCATATCAGACCGACATATATCCAGGGCAGTGGCGCCACAAGGATGCCGAAGCCGACGATCAGCGCGGCGACGGCCTGAGTTCCAAGAATGGCCAGCAGTAGGACGGGCGCCGGGTAGGGCTTGCTCAAGAAGGGACGTTTCGTGCGCGCCACGAAAAGAGTCAAATGCCCTGCCACGGCGAGTTTGAGATAGATGAAGGACTGCAGCTGGGGCAGGTTGAGGTTGAAGAAATACCTGGCGATGATGAGGAGCCCGAAGGTCTCGATCACCCCTAGAAGCCCGAGAGTCGTCGCCAGGGTCAGGACTCGCCTCATATCCCAGCGCACGGGCTTGGGTTCGAGGTAGGTGTTGTCGTACCCTATGGTGAGTATGGGCAGGTCGTTGAGCAGCGCCAGAAGGATGATCATCACGGTGGTGATGGGGTAGAAGTTGAAGAAGACCATCGCGAGAGTGACGAAGAACATGATCCGGATGGTCTCGGTTATTCTGTAGATCGCATAACTGTTCATGCGTTCGAAGATCTGGCGGGCTCCCTCCACCGCGCGGATGATCACCGATAGTCCGGGCGCCGTCAGCACGAGTGCCGCGGCGGCCCTGGCCGCGTCGGTAGCTCCGCTCACCGCAATTCCGGTATCGGCTTTTTTGAGGGCGGGGGCGTCGTTCACTCCGTCGCCCGTCATGCCCACGATATGGCCGCGGGCCTGCAAGGCTTCCACGATATGGTACTTGTCCTCGGGGAAGACCTGGGCGAATCCGTCGGCCGTCTCCACTTCGTGGATGACCCGATCGGTGAAGCCATGCTCCTCGGATGCGGCATGGAAGAACTCATCGGCGGCGTGGATGTTCGTGCCCATCCCCAGCTTCGCGCTTATCTGCTTGGCAATGGCTATGTTGTCGCCCGTCACCATCTTGACCTGGATTCCGTGTGCCTGGGCCTGGCGGATGGTCTCGGCGGAATCCTCGCGCGGAGGATCGAAAAGCGGCAGCAGCCCGAGGAAGGTCCAAGCCGTATCGCCATCGTTCCTGGCCACTCCGAGCGTTCGATATCCCTCTTCGGCGAACTCTTCGACCTTCTCGGCGGACTGCTTCGCGGTCGCGGGATCGGGATTGCAGAGTTGAAGGATGAGCTGCGGAGCTCCCTTGGTCACCTTGAACACGGTCCCCTCCGGTCCCTTGACCTCGGCTTCCGTCCGCTTGTGAACGGGATCGAAGGGCACGAACTTTGTCTGGGTGTATCCTGCCAGTTCCGCGGGATCCTCGACTCCCGCGAGGACTGCCGAGTCTATGGCATCGGCGTTCTCCTCCTTGGATGCGAGCGCGGCCGCCATGATGAGATCCTGGGGATTCTTCGCCCCCATCACGGCGGGAGTCCCTAGGGTGAGCTTGTTCTGGGTCAGGGTACCCGTTTTATCGGAACACAGTATGTCGATTCCCGCCGTCTCCTCGATGGAGACCAGCTTGGTTACGATAGCTTTCATCTTTGCGAGGCTGACGGCACCAATCGCCATGGTGACCGACAGGACTGCCGGCATGGCGACTGGGATCGCGGCCACGATCAGAATAAGGGCGAATTGCATAAGCGTGAGAAAGTGCGTTCCGCGCGAGATCATGACGAGCACGAGGATGAGCGCCAGGCCGAGGCTGAGATAGATGAGATAGTCACCTATCGAGAGCACGGCCTTCTGGAAGTGGGAGACCGATTTTGCCGAGGAAACGAGCTTCGCGGTCTTGCCGAAAAAGGTGCTTTCTCCCGTGGCCGCGACGAGGGCTTCCATCTCACCCCGCTTCACTATCGAGCCTGAGTATCCGACGTCCTCGATTTTCTTGTCCACGGGGAGGGATTCGCCGGTGAGAGCGGACTGATCGACGCTCAGGTAGTCCCCTCCGGCCAGCACGATGTCGGCGGGAATGATGTCGCCCAAACGAAGGCGGATGACATCGCCGGGCACGAGATCGGCCGCATCGATCTCCGCCCAGGTCCCGTCCCGACGGGCGCGTGCCTTCAAGGCAAGCTGCTTCTTGAGCGCCTCGACCGCGTTGGCCGCCTGACGTTCCTGGAAGAAGCCGACCAGGGCGTTGAAGACCAGAAGCACGCATACGATGATGAGATCGACCCAATGGCGATCCAGCGCGGAGAGCAGGGCGGCGACTTCGATCATCCAGGGGATGGGTCCCCAAAAGTATGAGAGGAACTGCAAAAGTGGATTGACCTTTCGATCTTCCAGCTTGTTCTTTCCGTAGACTTCGATGCGGTGGGTGGCTTCGACGCTGCTCAAGCCTTCGGGCGAGGACTCGAGCTGTTTCCATCGTTCTGCGAGCGAGATGGCCTGGGCCTTGAGGTTTCCAGGCGCGAGCCCTTGCTGCGTTTTGACATCGTTGGCGTGAGGCTTCTTCGAAGACATCGCGATACCTCCAAGTGTACGAGTGCTTGACCTCCGCTACGCCCCTCATAGGAGGCGTTCAGACCTTACATGCCGCCCCTGACCCGCGCGAGAGCATTTATGCCGATCATCATGTCGGAGGAGAACATGAAGTCGATTATTCCGTCCGCGCGTCGGAGTCGGCGGGCATTCTTTCCCAGCTCGAGCGATTAAAGATCACCGCGCCGATAAAGGGCGAAACGCGGAATGAACTCATGTAGGACACTTTCCCCTTGAGCACCACGTAGCGATCATAGACACCACGGCCAATTGGCATCCTGATGCCGCGAGGTGTCTGATATAGCCTAAAAACCACAGCGAATTTTGTCTGTACGATGGCGCACATAGTTCCGGAGCTGGGCATTCCAGGGCCTTTGCCGCTTAACCATGCGTACCTTTGGTGCCGGTTTTTCCTTTCAAAGGCTTCGCTAAACGGTCCCAAGCCTGGCCAAGGCAAGCAGCCTGCGAGAGAGCTTCTTTTCTCTCTTGACGTTCGCGAGGCATTTTTCCCTGAACACCTCATCAAAGGCTTGAAGCCGCTCTTCCGTCATGTACTGGCGGCCTAGTTCGACGAATTTCTCGAACTCGCTGAACGCGGACCACGGATAGTCCTCGTCCACGGGCTTGAAAATGATATCGACCAGTTCTCTATCCGCCTTCTGCTTGCTTCTCATGGCCAGGTCCAGGAGCCTCAGAGCGAGCTCTACGCTCGAAAGTTCCTCTTCCGATCGCGGCACGGGCGACATTACGTCGAATCCGACAATCAACGGATCTTGCCCGGGAAACAGCGTGCGAGCCTCTCGAACCGGCAGGTTGGCCATGATGCAGCCGTCCGCGAAGGGATGGCCGCCGATATCCACGGCGGGGAATATCAAAGGAATCGCCGACGAGGCCATGACCGCATTCATGAGTCCTTGAGACGGGGGTATGGCTTTCAGTGGACTGTGTTCATCCGAAACGTTCCTTGCCGTAAAGATGACGGGGACACCTTCGACCAGATCGACCGCCACGGCCGCAAAGGGAATTTTCAAGGTATCTCGGGTGATGCCGGCGAATATGCTTTCAAAGAGAGAGGCGGCGTCATTTCCAGTCACCATCGCCGAGGTAAGGAGCGCCATGCCAAGGTGCATTTTGTTTCTGAAACTCATGGAGACGCTCGAAAGGAAATGTTTCACTCCGCTGCTTACGTTTTCGTCCGAAGCTTTTCTTTCGCCAAAATACTTCTTCTCGAACACCTGGAACTCGGCTGATGAAAGGATTTCCTCGACCCTCTGACATACGGCCCCGACGCTTCCGAAATGGCAATACAAGGCTCCGATCAGGGAGCCTACGGAGCTTCCGACGATGAAGTCGGGTCTGATTCCTTCAGCCTCGAGAGCTTCGATCATGCCAAGATGGCAGAATCCCTTGGCAGCTCCCCCTGATAACACGTAGACGATCGGTGGGAGATAGGGGCTAAGGCTTGGAAGGGAACGGATCCGCTCGTCCAAATGGCTCATGGGCGTAACTCGACGGCATGCAAGTTCATTCGGGCCTCCTCCGCTTTCAGTTCCCGATTCCCGGCATATCTTCGCCGTCGATGCCAGCATCCTCACGCTACCTCCTTCGGGGCGCGCGATGATGGACACCTCGAGCGTACATTTGTCCTGAGGGAAAGCCCCAGGTTCGTGGGTCTTCTTCGAGCCGCGGCGCGGATGGCTGCGCGTCGGCGCCGTCATCTACCGATGCGGAGTCCCGTGATGTTGTCCATGAGTCCGAACGTGTTCAGCGTGAATATAATCGCCGCGACGATGATGGCGACGTTTAATACACCCTTGACGCCCCTGTTCATCGGAATATAGGTATTCACCAACCACAGGATTACGCCGACTACGGCGAGGATGACTACGAATTGAATCAACGGCATGGCCTTCCTCCTTGATAGGGCAGTGAATCGGATTATGAGAACGCCGTCGACTTTCGGCGATCGCTATGCATGAAAATAATCAGGAACTGCACAGCCATCTGTACGCTGGCGCGCATATAGAGGAGCGCAGATGGCATATGTGCGAGGGCCGGAAGTCACAGCCTAGGCGTCGATTTCTATCAAGAGGCCGCGTTCCCTGAGCATGGAGGACTCTTCGCTCGCCAGGTTGCACTTGAGCCTTTCCATCTCGCTCCGCAGGCATTCGATTTGATCCTGGAGGGTGGAGATTTTTCCCCGAAGATCGAGGATGATTTCGATGCCTTCAGGTAGATTGAAAAACTCGTCATGAGGCGTACGCTGATCTTTTATGATTGGCCGGCTCCTTCGCCGCCGTGCCGGAGCGGCAGAACGCCGGCCATCGCGCCGATGACGTTCACGAGCTCCGCATCCGAAGGGATCACGATTTTCGCGTTCGAAGAAAGCGAGACTTCGACCGCCTCGAGCCTCCGCAGCAGCTGCGCATTGCCCACGAAGTATTTGTCCGCCGCCTCGTTGACGAGCTTGATCGCCTGCGCCTCGCCTTCGGCCTCGAGGATCTTGGCCTGCCGCACTCCTTCCGCCTTCTTTATCTCGGCTCGCCGCGCCCCGTCAGCCATCGTCTCCGTGGCGGTCGCGAAGTCGATCGCGGCGGTTTTTTCGTTCTCGGCCTTCACTACCTTGTTCATCGTCGCCTGGACGTCCTCGGGCGGATCGATTTCCTTCAATTCGGTTCTGACGATGTCGATGCCCCAGTTCGCGGTTTCCTGGGCGAGCGTGCGGTGAAGCTCGCTGTTGATCTTGCCTCGCTCGCTGTTGGCCGACTTCAGCGTCATGGTGCCGATGATGTTGCGCAAGGTCGTCCGGGCGAGATTGACGATCTGGTATTTGTAGTTGTAGACGTTGTACGTAAACGTCAAAACAATCACGCACTTGCGAAATCTCCGATTCATGCGATGGTAGCGGGCAGGAGGCCGCGCCATGCGAAGGAATCGGAGTGAATGGAAGGGCATCGTCGAGCGCTACGAAAGCGGG
>Ga0307376_10001568_pt1 | contig 24184 bp, 22 predicted proteins | sample TR2MG_FD_202536 | JGI IMG/M metagenome (GOLD analysis project Ga0307376, IMG submission 202536) | Soil microbial communities from Risofladan, Vaasa, Finland - TR-2 | ecosystem: Environmental > Terrestrial > Soil > Coastal area > Acid sulfate soil | place: Finland: Risofladan, Vaasa | collected...
CCGATGCTCGAGTACTGGGCCGAGACGTTGTAGAGGTTCTTGAGCGAGTCGGCCACGCCCTGGGGGATGATCATGCCCTTGATGCCGATGTCGGCGGGGATGAAGGGCAGGCCGATCTTGAAGGTCGCCGCCATGGCGGGGATGGGGATGCCGCGGGCCTTGAAGGCGTCGGGCGTGGCTTGGCCGAGGGCGGTGAAGATCTTGTCGGCCGCGTCCGAGCCCGTGAAGGCGGTGCCGACGGAGAGGCCTACGCCGAAGTTCGGAAAGCTCCCGACCGTGGAGTCGGACCAGATCGAGCCGGTCGAGGAGGTCAGAGCTATGGTTCCCGCCATGGCGTTCGCGAAGTCCGAGACGGCGGTTTTAAATTGATCGAGCGTCTGCCCGAAGGCGCTCAGGCCGAGTAGTCCGGCAAGGGCGAAAGCGATAGCTAGCCGCTTCATGCGCACTCCTTTCGGCGAAGAACGCCGTGTGGTCAATGTATAACGCAAAGTCCAGGCATTTTCAACTTTGGAGATATTTGAGTTGGCCATGGGATCCACAATTTTCCTACCACTACCCAATGGTTGACAGGGCGCGCCCTGGGCTTCACTATTTGCACTATGCAGAGTGTCTTGCCCATTGTGGTCGTGGTAGTGGTTCTCCTCGCATTCGCCATCGTGCTGGTGTTCTTCGTCTCGGCCCGCAAGGGGCAGCCGGGCGGAAAGGGCAGGAAACTCAAGACCAAGGACAAGTCGCAGATCGTCAAGGAAGCCAATCGCCGGCTCGCGGCCAACCCCAAGGATGTGGAGGCGCTCTCCGCCCTCGGCGACTTGGCCTGGAGCGAGCAGGACTGGGAACGGGCCTTCAAGCTCTACGAAACCTTGGCCGAGGCGGGGGCGGGCAATCCCGAGGTCGACGAGTTCCGCGCCAATTCGCGCTATGCGATCGCCGCCATACGGCTCAATCGCTTCGAAGAGGCCTACAAGGGCCTGGTGGTCGCCCGGACCATCAAGCAGGATGATTTCGACGTCAACTTCAACCTGGGCTATCTCGAGTTCCAGAGGCGGGCTTTCGAAAAGGCGCTGGCGCTCCTCAAGCAGGCCATGCAGCAGAACCCCGAGCACCCGCTCATGCTCCGCTACCTCGGGCATTCCTACTTCAAGCTGAAGTCCTACAAGGAGGCCCTCGGCGTCCTGCGCAAGGCGATCGACCTGCAGCCCGACGACAAGGAATCGCTGTTCGCGGCAGCCGAGTGCTACTACGAGCTCGGGAACCTGGATCAGTCCTTGAAGATTTTTTCCCACCTGCGCGCCGACCCTCAGCTCGGGCCTTCGGCCGCGCTCTTCGCCGGCTCGGTCCATCTGAACCAGCGACTCTACGACCGCGCCATAGACGATTTCGAGATCGGACTGAAGCATCAGAACACGAAGATCGAGACGATGGTGGAGCTCAAGTACCGGCTGGCCGCGGCCTATCTGAAGACGCAGGACATCGGCAAGGCGGTGTCCCTGCTCGGCGAGGTGCAAATCACCTATCCCAACTACAAGGACGTGCCGGCCCTGCTCGCCAAGTACAAGGAGCTCAACTCGAATCGCAACCTGCAGACCTTTCTCCTGGGGGCGACGAGCGATTTCGTGACGCTCTGCCGCAAGATCTCCCTGACCTTCTTCCCCAAGGCCAAGGTGAAGATCACGGACATCTCGGTCCAGGCCAACGACTGGGCGGACGTGCTCGCCGAGGTCGAGACCGCGCGGTGGCAGGACGTGGTGCTCTTCCGCTTCATCCGGTCTCAGGGCACGGTGGGCGAGCTCGCCGTGCGCGATTTCCACGCTCGGGTCAAGGACCTGAAGGCCGGCAAGGGCTACTGCATCTCCGCGGGCACCTTCAGCGACGAGGCGCGCCGTTTCGTCGAGGCGCGGCTCATCGATCTCATCGAGAAGCAGAACCTCATGAACCTGCTCAATACGATCGACTCCCGGGCCAAGGGCTTCCTGGCGGAGGGCTAAGGGCGCAGCAGCACGAGGCAGCGTTCCTCCGCGAGGAAGGGCACGGTGATCGGCTCGATGCGCGCCGCGGAGAAGAGCCCCTCGATCTCGGAGAGTTCGGCGGCGGCCTTTTCGCGCCTGCCCTTGTAGGCGACGACCATGCCGTCGCTCTCGCAGAGCGCGAAGACGCGCGTGAAGAGCTTGCGCTCGAAGGGCCGGAAGGCGCGGAAGGTCAGGATGTCGTAGCGGCCCGGCGCCCGCTCGACTTCCGACTCGACCACGGTCACGTTGGCGAGGCCGAGCGCGGCCTTCTGGTTTTCGAGGAAGCGGATGCGCTTGCCCATGCGGTCCACGAGGGCGACGTCGAGTTCGCCCAGGGCGAGGGCGAGGGGGATGCCGGGCAGGCCCGCGCCGGTGCCGAGGTCGGCCAGGCTGAGGCGCGTCGGGCTCAGGCCGAAGGCGGCCCGCGAGCCGCGGGCCGCGGCTATCTCGGCCGCGAGGGCGCGGATGAGGCTCACGGCCGCGAGGCTGTCGAGGATGTGCTTGACGACGAGTTCGTCGCCCGAGGCGCCCACGAGACCGTAGGCGGGGTTCCAGGCTTCTATGTCGGCGATATACCGGGACAATCTATCCCGCAGCTCTCCCGAAGGAGGCAGTCCGAGGGCCTCGAGGCCGCGGTCGAGCAGGGGAGCGGAGGGTTCCATCGCAGGGAGTGTAGCGCCGCCGCGTCGGCCGCGTCGATACCGAAGGCCGCGTCGATACCGAAGGCCGCGCCGATACCGAAGGTTGCGCCGAAGAGGCCGCGTTCGGCCTTGTGGCGGACGGCCTGGGGTGTTTACTTGGCGGTTTTCGAGAGCTGCCGGTAGAGCTCGTCGGCGAGGCCGAGGTTGGCGTTCTTGGCCAGGGTGGACGAGTACTGGTCGTCGAGCATGTCCTGGTAGATCTCCTCGGCCCAGCCGCCCGAGATGATGCCTTTCTTGTCCACGGTCTTGCGCATTTCGGAGAGCATCATCTTGGCGAAGATGGCCTCGAACTGCTGGCATTCCTTGTAGAGCTTGCCCTTTTTGTCGACGGCCGAGGTGTCGGCGACGTGCGCGCCGGTGCCCTGGACTTGCGGCTTGCCGCCGGGGGGGAGCAGGGCCTGGTTGCGGAAATAGAAGTCTCCGAGATCCGTGATGTTCACGCTTCAATCCCTATCGTTTGAGCTGGGTCGCCGTGCCGAGCATGTTGTCGCTGGTCTGGATGGCCTTGGAGTTGAACTCGTAGGCGCGCTGGGCGACGATCATGTTGACCATTTCGCGGACGACCGAGACGTTGGACATTTCGAGGAATTTGTGGATGGTCTGGCCCATGCCGTTGTAGCCGGGCTGGCCCGCGATGGGGTTGCCCGAGGCGTTCGAGAGCTTGAAGAGGTTGTCGCCGACGGCGCTCAGGCCCTCGGGGTTGGGGAAGCGGTAGAGTTCGAGCTGGCCGACCTGGATGGGCGTGTCGCGGCCGGGCACCTTGACGCTGACGCGGCCGTCCTGGGAGATGGCGAGGGTGTCGGGTATGAAGCCCTGGGGGAGGGTGAGGCCGGGCATGAGCCGGTAGCCGTTGGCGGTGACGAACTGGCCGTTCGAGTCGATCTTGAAGGAGCCGTCGCGGGTGTAGCCGTAGCTGCCGTCGTAGGTCATGACGCGGAAGAAGCCGTCGCCCGAGATCGCGACGTCGGAGATGTTGCCGGTGTTCTCCAGGGAGCCCTGGACGAAGTCGCGCTGGGTGTCGGCGAGCTTGACGCCGTGGCCCATCTGGATGGGCACGGGCACGACGGTGTCCTCGGTGGCGGGGGTGCCGGCCACGCGCTCGGTCTGGTAGATGAGGTCCTCGAAGTCGGCCCGGGTCTTCTTGAAGCCCGTGGTGTTCACGTTGGCCAGGTTGTTCGAGATCGTGTCGATGTTCGCCTGCTGCCCGATCATGCCGCTCGCGGCGGACCAGAGACTCTGAACCATGCTATTCCTCCGTCGGCCGGCTCGAGGCGGCGATCCGCCCCCGCGCCGGCTGCGCGATACCGTCTAGGCGCTTCACACGCGCACGACTTCGTTGATGAGCTTGCCGAGCATGGAGTCCTCGGACTGGATGGTCTTCTGGTTGGCTTCGTAGGCCCGGTTGACCTCGATCATCTGCACCATCTCGATGACCGGGTTGACGTTGCTCGACTCGACGAAGCCCTGGAAGACCTGGGGTCTATGGCCCTTGGCCATGATGGCCGCGTCGCCGGAGTTCTCGGTGGAGCGCCAGAGGTTCGAGCCCTGCTTGGCGAGGAAGCGGTCCTTCTTGAAATCGACGATCTTGATGGTGTCGAGCTTCTTGAGCTTGTCCCAGGTGTTCTCCTCGCGGGACACCAGGCGCAAGGGGTCGTTCTGGAAGGTTTCGTTGATGTAGACGTTGCCGTCCTTGTCGATCTTGAAGTTGTTGGCCTTGACCTGGATGGGTCCCTTCTCGCCGAGCACGGGGTAGCCGTCCTGGGTCTCGAGGTAGCCTTCCTTGCCGAGGACGAAGGAGCCGTTGCGGGTGTAGCGCTCGCCGTAGGGCGTCTGCACGGCCATGAAGCCCTTGCCGTCGAGGGCGACGTCGAAGTCGTTGCCGGTCTGCTTGAGGGCGCCTTGCTCGAACTCGGTGAAGAGCTCGTTGGTCTCGACTCCGGTGCCCAGCTTGCCGATTATGGGAGCCTGGTCGGAGGAGCCGAAGGGGTTGGTGGTGACGCCGTCGTCGTTGAAGCGACGGAGCAGGAGCTCGGCGAAGGCCTTGTGCACGGCCACGTCGCGCTTGTAACCGTCGGTGTCGACGTTGGCGAGATTGTTGGAGATGGCGTCGAGCCTGACCTGTTGGGCGATCATGCCGCTCGCGCCGGTGTACCAGCCGCGTATCACTCTGGCCTCCCTCCTGCTCCTCTATGTTCGGCGGGGATGGGGGGGGAGTTTAGGCGTCTTCCGAATTAAGTCCGCGCAGCGGCCGCGGACAGGGAGGCCGTCCGGCGAGCGCGACGTGTCTTCGGTTTACAATTCGTCTAGGGCTCGCCGGCATGGCGACGCCCCTATCGGTTTCCGTCAGCCCCGGTTTTCGGGAAGGGGCGCCGATAGTAGTCCACGGCCCGGGTGACGACGAAGCCGAGGGAGGAATAAAGGCCGAAGGCGCGTTCATTCATGCTTTCGACCTCGAGCGTGACGCGGAGCCCCGTGCCGGCGAGGCGCGCGATGCTCCACTCGATGAGCTCGCGGGCGATTCCCTTTCCGCGATGGGCCGGAGCGACGCCGATGCCGTTTAAGGACACCTCGCCACCCTCGAAGGCGAGTGAGCAGGCGGCTACGATCGAGCCGTCGAGGAGGGCGACATGCGCTCTGCGGCAGGGGGAAGCCAGGGCTGCGCGCTGCATGCTCTGCGCGTCTTCCTGGCTGTCCCCGAAAGCTTCCATGCGGAGCCTCACGAGCTCGTCGAGGCGCTCGGGCTCGATACTCGCCCCGCCTCCGGCGCCGAAATCGGCTAGCACGAGACCAGCGGGCGCGGGCTTCCTCGATCCGCGCCTCGCTGCCGCGAGCCCGCGCGCGATTTCCGGATCGTAGGTCATGCTGTATTCGGTGAAGTCGAGTCGGGAGCCGAGGGCCCGGGCGAAGGCGGCGCCCGCACTCGCTCCCGGGGCGGTCGCCGCGTCGGGCCCTCGATCGCAGACGAGGAGTTCATCGGCGAAGCCGTAGGACGCCAGGCTGCGCTCGAGCTCCGCGAGAAGGAGGGCGCCAATGCCCTTTCGCCGATGCGAGGGATGGACGAAGGCGCTGAGCTCGGCCTCATCGCGCCGCGGGGCGAATACCGACACCAGGCCGAGAATCTCGCCCCTTTCCTCGGAGAGGAACCAGTTCGGCATGTCCCGATCGAAGTTAAGCGCCTTCTCCATCGAGAGGAGGGCCCCGCCGTCGACTGTCGAGCAGGCCTCGAGGAGGGCGGCGACCGCGGATTTTTCCGAGGGGTCGAGAGAAGCACAGGCACGCGGCGCGGTTCGGACCCTGGACAGCCCGGTGGAGGATGATTCGTTCATGCCGCGAGGAAGATAAGCGGGGCTGCGATACCGGTCAAGGCTACAGTTCTGTTTTAATCGTCCGTGACCCGTTGACTAGATCGTCACGAGCTTGCCCGTGTCGATCTCCTGCACGAAAATGCGCTGGAAGCGCCCGGAGCTATGGACGGTCCGCTGGCCGGGCGAGTAGGTCTCGGTGAAGAAGAACATGACGTCGTTCATGTCGGCCATCGATTCCGAGTTGGTCCAGCGGTAGTAGATGCGGTCGCGCCATTTGACCAGGATGGAGAGGCGGAAGGGGTCCTTTTCGAGGGCGGGGTCGCACCTCTCCCGGAGCATGGCTCTGATGCCTCCGTACCAGGAGCGCTGGAGGCAAAAGAGGTTGAGCTTGCCTTTTTCGTCCATATAATAGAGTTCGGCTATGCCGCCGATCGCCGGGGCCTTGGTGACGATGTCGTACTTGTCGGCCTTGGAGATGGGCGACCAATGGATGGTGAAGAAGGCGTCGTCGTCCGCGCCCGCCGCGCGCTGGCCGCGGCGAATGACGTAATCCACGCGGCCATCATACCACGGAGGGCGGGAACTAGGCTATTCTTGCCCTTCACGAACAAGGGAGGCCAGGTGGCGCGAAGGACTTCGTTTTCGGACGCTCAGGCGGCGTCGGACGGGAAGCGGGAGGGCCCGATTCTCGGCATCGACATAGGCGGTACTAAGTGCGCCGTGACGATCGGGATCGAGGGCTCGCCGCCGGAGATTCTCCTGCGGCGTAGCTTCGCCACCGCCGAGGCCCCCGATCCGGAGCGGGCGCTTCCGCGGCTCGCGCGGCTCTGCGAGGAAGTCCTCGCCGAGGCGGGCAGTGCCGGTGCCGGCGGGGCCGGTGGCGCCGACCGCGCGGAACTTACGGGGATCGGCATAAGCTGCGGGGGCCCGCTCGACTCGCGCCGAGGCGTGATTCTCTCTCCGCCCAATCTTCCCGGCTGGGACGAGGTTCCCGTCGTACGCTTTTTCCACGAGCGCTTCGGCGCGCCGGTCAGGCTGCAGAACGACGCCAATGCCTGCGCCCTGGCCGAGTGGCGCTGGGGAGCCGCCCGCGGCTCAGCCAGCGCGGTTTTCCTCACCTTCGGCACGGGCCTGGGCGCCGGCATCGTGCTGGACGGCCGCCTGTATGACGGTGCGAACTCGATGGCGGGAGAGGTAGGGCACCTGAGGCTCGCGGAGTTCGGGCCGGTGGGCTACGGCAAGGCCGGCTCCTGGGAAGGCTTCTGCTCGGGCGGCGGCATAGCCCAGCTAGCCCGCAGCCTGGCCCTCGAGAGACTGCAGGCCGGCGAGCGGGTCGGCTTCTGCCATGGCGTCGAGGATCTCGAGCGCATCGACGCCAAGGCTGCGGCCGAGGCCGCGCTGGCCGGAGACCCGGTCGCCGCCTCGGTCTTCGAGTTGAGCGGATCGTATCTGGGCAAGGGGCTCTCCCTGCTCATAGACGTCCTGAATCCCGAGACGATAGTCATCGGCGGCATCTTCGCCCGCTGCGAGGCTCTGCTGCGGCCCGCCATGGAGCGGGTGCTCGAGCGGGAGAGCCTTTCCCGCAGCAGGGCGGTTTGCTCCATCGTTCCCGCCGCCCTCGGCGAAAACGTGGGGGACTATGCCGCCCTCGCCCTGGCCCTGGAGGAGGCGTGAGCCGCATCGCTCGCCGCGCGGGCCGGGCGTATCCAGAAGAATCCGGAGATATGAAAGAGAGGTCTGCATCATGAAGCGTATGACGGTGAAAATATTCGACGATCTGGTACGGCGCCGGTCCGAACTCGGGCCCTGTGCCGGGGAACTGCGGGCCGCCTTCGACCTGCTCGCGGCAGGCTTCGCGGGGGGCGGGAAGCTCCTGGTCTGCGGCAACGGCGGCAGCGCGGCCGACGCCGAGCATATCGTGGGCGAGCTGATGAAGGGTTTTCTCCTGCGGCGGCCCCTCGACGCGCGGCGGCTGGCCGCCCTGGAGCGGACGGTTCCCGGCGACTGGCGGGCCTTCGCCGCCTCGCTCCAGGGCGCCCTGCCCGCCCTAGCCCTCACGGGACACCCCTCGCTCTCCAGCGCCTTCGCCAACGACGTGGCGGCCGACATGGTCTTCGCGCAGCAGGTGCTGGGCTACGGCAAGGAAGGCGACGTCCTCCTGGGCATATCGACTTCGGGTTCGTCGCGCAACGTGCTGAACGCCGCCCTCGCGGCCAAGGCCTTCGGCCTGCGCGTCCTCGCCCTCACCGGGAGCTCCGGCGGGAGCCTGGCCGGCCTCGCCGATGTCTGCATCCGGGCCCCCGAGCGGGAGACCTACCTCGTCCAGGAGGCCCACGAGAGCCTCTACCACGCCCTCTGCGCCGCCCTCGAGGAGGAGTTCTTCGGCTCGCCGCAGTAAGAGCCCATACCCCGCGCCACGCCAGGGCCGGCGCGCATAGTGGATTACCTATGCGCCGCCCTGCGGCCGGCTCGATTGACAGCCTATGCAGCTTTAAGGATACTGAAACCCCATGAAGAAGCTAATCTTCGTGACGGGCGGCGTGTGTTCTTCCCTGGGGAAGGGAATAACGGCCTCCTCGATCGGCGCTCTCATGGAATCGCGCGGCCTGTCCGTGCGCATGGTCAAGATCGATCCCTACCTGAACGTGGACGCGGGGACGATGAGCCCCTACCAGCACGGCGAGGTCTACGTCACCGACGACGGGGCCGAGACCGATCTGGATCTCGGCAACTACGGCCGCTACACCAACTCGCCCCTGTCCAAGGTCAATTCGATCACCACCGGGCAGGTCTACCAGTCGGTGATCAACAAGGAACGCGAGGGCCGCTACCTCGGCCGGACGGTCCAGGTCATCCCCCACATCACCGACGAGATCAAGAGCCGCATCCTCGCCCCCGGCAAGGAAGACGACGTGGACATCACCATCGTCGAGATCGGCGGCACGGTCGGCGACATGGAGTCCATCCCCTTCCTGGAGGCGGCCCGCCAGCTCATCCACGAGATGGGCAAGCAGAACGCCGTCTCGGTGCACGTCACCCTCATCCCGGCGGTCTCGGGCGGGGAGCTCAAGACCAAGCCCACCCAGCACGCGGTGAAGGAACTGCAGGAGGTGGGCATCCAGCCCGACGCCCTCGTCCTGCGCTCGGGCGAGCCCATAGAAGAAGGGATGCGCCGCAAGATCGCGGGCTTCACCAATGTCGAGTTCGAGGGTGTAGTCTCGGCCCACGACGTCAAGACGACCATCTACGAGATTCCCCTGGTGTTCCACGAGCAGGGCCTCGACACCTTCCTCCTCAAGAAGATGAACGTCGAGAGCCGGCACGCCGACCTTCGGCCCTGGCAGGACGTGGTGCGCAAGTTCGCCGAGCCCAAGCACCGCGTGCGCATCGGCGTCGTGGGCAAGTACATGGAGCTGCACGACGCCTACAAGTCGGTCTGGGAGGCGCTCTACCACGGTGGCATCGCGAATCAGGCCGCGGTCGAGATCGTGAAGATCGACTCGGGGCGGCTCGAGGCCGACAACGCGGACATGGCCCAGATCTTCGCCGAGATCGACGGAATTCTTGTTCCCGGCGGCTACGGCCAGCGCGGCTCGGGCGGCATGGTCAAGGCGGCGCGCTACGCCCGCGAGCAGGGCCTGCCCTACTTCGGCATCTGCCTGGGGCTGCAGATCATGGTGATAGAGTGGGCGCGCGACATCCTGGAGTGGGCCGATGCGGACTCGACCGAGTTCAACCCCGACAGCCCGCACGCGGTGGTGAGCCTTCTCGAGGACCAGATCGACGTCAAGAGCTACGGCGGCACGCAGCGCCTCGGAAAGAGCGAGTCGATCCTCAAGGACGGCACCCTGATCCGCAAGATCTACGGCGGGGAGTCGGTCTGGGAGCGCCACCGGCATCGCTATGAAGTCTCCAACGCGTATAGACCCGACCTGGAGCGAACCGGACTGGGCATATCGGCGCTCACGCCCGACGGCAGCCTCGTCGAGGCGATTGAATGGCCCGACCACCCCTGGGGGCTCGGCGTGCAGTTCCACCCCGAGTTCAAGTCGAGGCCCATAAGTCCCGCTCCCCTGTTCAAGGGCTTCATCGGCGCCTGCGTCGCGCGGAACGCCGAGAGCGCCCGAGCGGCGCATGCGCCGAGTTGAGCCGCGGAGGCTCGCGGCCGCGGTCCTCGTCGCCGCGGCCGCGCTCGGAGCCGCCCTGCTGGGATCCTGCCGCTTCAACTACGGCCCATCGGCTTCGGAGCGGGGGGCGGGAGCCGCGCCGACGGCGGTGTTCGTGAACTACCTGCACAATGTCGTAACCCGCGGAGCCCTGTCCTTCAGGCTCACGGCGGCCCGCGCCGAAACCTACGACGGCGAAAAGAAGACGGTCTTGCACGACGTACAGTTCGCCGAGTACGACCCCGACACGGGAGCCCTCGTCTCGCGCGGGAGAGCGGACTCGGCCGTCTACCACTCCGACAGCGGCGACGCGGATTTCTCGGGCGATGTCCGCCTGGAATCCAAGCGGCAGGATGCGATTCTCGCCGGGGATTCCCTGCACTGGGACGACAAGGCCAAACGGCTCACGGGGCCGCTTGAAAAGCTGGTCACGATCAGCCGCAGCGACGGCTCCTTCGTGCGCGGGGCGGGCTTCGAGGCCGAGGCGCTCACGCGCTCCTTCTCGTTCCGGGGCGGAGTGGCGGGAACGCTCGTCGAGACGGCGGCGGCCGAGGCGTCGAAGTGAGGCTCCGGCTGCGGCTGCGGGTCCCTGCGGCTGCGCTCGCGGCCTGCTTCGCGCTCGTGGCCGCGGCCGGAGCCTGGCCCGACAGCGTGAGTTTCAGCGCCGACAGCGTCGAGAGCGTGCTCGCCAAGGGCAGGGAGCACACGATTCTCTCGGGCCGCGCCCGGGTGACCACGGGCAAGGTCTCCATCTCGGCGGACCGGATCGAGCTTTTCGGCAAGGACTTCCACTATATGCAATGCTCGGGCTCGGTCTTCGTCCGTGACGAGGACTCCGGCATCACCCTCCGCTCGCCCGAACTCTACTACGACCGCGAGCGCAAGTTGAGCCGCGCCACGGGACCTTCGATCCTCGAAGACTCGAAGAACAAGCTGGTGCTCAAGGCCGAGTGGATCGAGAACGACGGGGAGAACGAGGTGATGGTCGCGCAGGTCGCCGTGCGGATCCTGAAGGAGGACCTGGCCTGCCGGGCCGAGTACGCGATCTATCGCCGGAAGGACAAGCACCTCGAACTGACGGGCGCGCCCTCGGCCGACAAGAACGGCGACCTGTACCACGCCGCGAGGATTGTCGTGAACACCGACACCGAAGAGATCACTCTCGAGGGCGACGTCGGCGGGACCATCGTTTCGAGTCCGAAAAAGGAATCCGGGACCGCCGCGAAGGCCGCTGCGCCGGGCTCCGAGGCGAGCGCCGCCTCGCCTTCCGCCGCGGTGCCCGCCGCGGCGGGAACGGGGGAGGGCGCCGCGCCTGCGGTTCCGGACGATTCGTCGGGACAGGCTGTGAAACCGTGAGCGCCGACCAGGTCCCCCACACGCTCGAAGTGCGCGATCTGCGCAAGATCTACGGAAAGAAGGTGGCCGTCGCCTCGGTGGACTTTTCCATGTCGACGGGCGAGGTCGTGGGGCTCCTCGGCCCGAACGGGGCGGGCAAGACCACCGTATTCTACATGATCGTCGGTTTCATCAAGCCCACCCGCGGCCGGGTCGGTCTGGATAGCCACGATATTACCGGATTGCCCATGTATAGGCGGGCGCGGCTCGGGATCGCCTACCTTCCGCAGGAACCCTCGGTCTTCCGCAAGCTTTCGGTCGAGGACAACGTGCGCGCCGTGCTCGAAACGCGCCAGGATCTCGACAAAAGGCGGCGGCTCTCCATCCTGGAAGACCTTCTCGAGGAGTTCGGCATCGCGGAGATCCGGAAACAGAAGGCGTACACGCTTTCCGGCGGAGAGCGGCGTCGGACGGAAATCGCGAGGGCTCTCGCCCTCGATCCGAAATTCCTCCTGCTCGACGAGCCTTTCGCCGGGATCGATCCGATAGCGGTCTACGAAATCAAGCGAATAGTCCGCCGACTCTCCGGCGCGGGCATCGGAGTGCTCATCACGGACCATAATGTCCGCGACACCTTGGAGATCACCCACCGGGCCCATGTGATAAATCTCGGCAACATAGTCGTTTCGGGCGATCGGGAGACGGTGCTGACGTCCGACATGGCCAGGAAAATCTACTTGGGTGAGGAATTTCGCATGTGAAGGCTTCCGATTGGCACGGTTGACGCGCTTGTGCGCGCCTCGATATAGTGACTACTAGATATAATGCCGGCCTTTGAGCCTGGCGTTCCTCTTCGGCCTCCCCACTCCTGTTTCTGCGCATCGAGTTGACGGCGCGATTCGGGCATGCTACATTTATATCTGCCCCGTTTGGGATTCCACATCATCACCAACGTTCTTACGGAAGACAGATGCAGTATTTCGACACTCATGCCCACATCGGGCTCATTTTCGATGACCCGATAGAACAACTTTTGGTGTGCCAAGAGGCCAAGCAGGCCGGCGTGACCAAAATCGTCAGCATCTGCAACAGCCTCATGGACTTTCGCCAGGTCTACGAGAACCTCAAGACGCTCGAGCACGTCTACCATGCCGTGGGGGTCTCCCCCTCGGAGGTCCAGAACCCCGGAAAGGACTGGCACCGCACGATCGAGGATGCCGCCAAGCTGCCTCGCGTGATCGCTCTCGGCGAAATAGGCCTCGACTACTTCCATCGTTTCGGCGACCGCAACAGCCAGATCGAGCTGTTCATCGACCAGCTCGAGCTCGCCGCCAGGCTCGACCTTCCCGTCATCGTCCACAATCGCGAAGCCGGCAAGGACGTCCTCGACATACTCCGCGACAGGATGCCTCCCGCCGGGGCGGTGTTCCACTGCTATTCGGAAGACTCCGAGTACGCCCGGCGGGCGCTCGAGCTCGAGTTGAACGTCTACTTCTCCTTCGCCGGCAATCTCACGTACCGGAACGCGCGCAATCTCCACGATACGGTGCGGGTCGTCCCGCTCGAGCGTATTCTCATAGAGAGCGAAGCTCCCTTCATGGTGCCGGCCGACTACCGCGGTAGGCGCAACAAGCCGGAGTATCTGCCTTCGACGGCAGCCTTCCTCGCCGACATCCTCGAGATGGATCCGGAGGAGGTGTCGAGGGCGCTCTACGAAAACGCCTGCCGCTTCTTCCGGCTGCCCGTGCCGGTCTGGACCTGATAGCGGATGCGAGAGACCCCGCTACGAGAAGCGAATCGCTAAATTCCTGCGGTAGCTGAATGAAGGACAATCTTTCTCCGCATCATGGCGTGCGCATAGGCGCGCTCGAGCTGCCGGGCAATCTCTTTCTGGCGCCGGTGGCCGGCTATTCGGATGCCGCGTTCCGTTCGGTGTGCGTCGAGCAGGGGGCCGACCTCTGCTATACCGAGATGGTCAGCTCGGAAGCGCTCACGCGCGACCATCCGGCGACCAAGGCCTTGCTCGCGAGAGCCGAGAACGAAAAGCTCTACGCGGTTCAGCTTTTCGGCGCCCGGCCCGAGACCCTGGCCAAGGCGGCGGTCCTGCTGCTGCCGTGGAAGCCGGCGCTGATAGACCTGAACTGCGGCTGTCCGGTGCCCAAGATCGTGCGCGCGGGCGCCGGTTCGGCCCTGATGCGGCGCCCTGAAGCCATCCGAGATATAGTGAGCGCCATGCGGTCCTCCTTGGCGGCCGCCGGCGCTTCCCGGATACCGGTGACCGTCAAGATCCGCACGGGTTGGGATTCGGAGAGCGTCAATTTCCTCGAGGCCGCGCATGCGGCGGTCGAAGGCGGCGCGTCGGCCGTCACCCTCCACGCCCGGACCAAGGCGCAGGGCTATAGCGGCGCGGCGGATTGGTCCCGGATCGCCGAGCTCGCGAGCGCGCTCGACGTGCCGGTGTTCGGGTCGGGCGACGTGTTCCGGCCGGAGGACGCGGTTCGCCTGCTGAAGGAGACGAAATGCTCCGGGGTCATGGTCGCGCGGGGCGCCATGGGCAACCCCTTCATTTTCCGGGAAGCGCGGGCCCTGCTGGAGGGAAGTCCGATCTCCCCGGCGACTACCGCCGAACGAGCGGCCGCCGCCCGGAAGCACCTCGAGCTCTCGGCGAAATTCCTCGGAGAACGGCGCGCCTGCGTCGAATTCCGCAAGCAATTCTGTTCCTATACGAAGGGCACGGTTTCCGGGGCGGAGCTGCGCGCCGAGGCCGTGCGTTCCTCGAGCCTCGCCGAGTTCTCTCGCCTGCTCGACCGCTGGGCCTCCATGGCCGCCGATGCCGCCGAAGTTCCAGAGGCCGCCGATGCCGCCGAAGTTCCAGAGGCCGCCGAGGCCGCCGAGGCGACGGTTCAGGGCGAGGACGACTTTTTCAAATAGTCCGCCAGCTTGGCCGAGAGCTCGCGGCCGAGATCGGCGGACGGCGAGCCTGGGCTCTGGCCGGTCACCTGGTCGAGCCAAGGAGCCAGGACCGTATGCTCGAGCTGGGGCCAGTCGCTGGGCAGCTCGTGCGGAGGAGTCATCGCCGCGGCCGGAGGCAGGTGCCCTACCAGCGCCGGATAGAAGAGCGGAAAGACCTTCTCGTCGACCGAGCGGAGCGAGGAGAAGCCCCCGGCTATGCCGAAGGAGCTTTCGAGCGCCCGGGCGCGCCGCTCGCTCTCGAGTATCTCGCGCTGGGCTTTCTCCGTGAAAAACCACTTGATGAAGGCTTCGGCCGCTATCCTGCCCCTGCCCGAGCGCAGGAGCCCCGCGAACACGACCTGCTCCGAGATCGGCACCGAGCCGGAGTGGGCGAACCAGCGATAGTCCAGGGTGCGGCGCTTTTCCTCGGGTATGAGAAAGAAATTATCCGAGTCGATGTAGCCGAAGAGGCTGCGCCCCGCTGATACGTACTGGTAGGCGGGCGTGTACAGGTACTTGAACTGGAAATCGTCTTCGAGCGACGAAGGGCCGTTGACCGAGCTCGTCCAGGCCCGGACGGAAGCGATCGCGGACCGAAGCCCCTGCCCGTTCCAGCCCAGGGGAGCGCCTTCGCGGAAGTCGGCCCCGGCCGTGTCGACGACCAGCGTGAGAAAGTCGCCGTCCCAGCGGGGCGAGAAGCCCATGCGGACGTAGCCGGCGTCCTTCCGGCTATTGAAGGCCTTCGAGAGCCCCGCCATGTCGTCGAGGCCGAGGATGAAGTCGTTCTTGATTCCGCGAGTGCCCCGCGGGAAGATGATGGCCGGCAGGTTGAACGAGACCGGGAGAAGCAGCTGCCTGCCTTCGACATTGCCGAGAGTGAGCAGCTCGTTGTAGAAGGCGGATGGATTGACGACGAGCTCGCCGAAGAGGTAATTAAGGGATAGGAGCCGGCCGCGGATGTCCCGGCTCTTGAGGTAATGGCCGATGGCCAGAGCCGGCGGCGTTCCCGTCTGGCGAATGGCCGCGACGAGATCGGCTTTCCATTGGACCTCGATCAGGAACCGTTTCTGCGAGTCGTTGAAGAGTTCGGCGCTGAGCGCGATCTCCGGCACGTCGGTCCAGATCGTGGCGGGTCTGGTGTCGACGAACGAGCAGGAGCAGAGCGCCGAGCTGCCTGCCGCGATCGCGATCGCCGCCGCGATCGCGGCCACCCGACGAGGCGGCGAAGGTCTGTTCATGGGGCAACGATATACGGAGGATCGCGCCGGTGCAAGTCGCCAGACCGTCCGAGCATGGGCGCACGGAAGCTTCTCGGTTCAATCGCCACGCCGACAGGCTGCGCGAGCGCCACGGCGAGCGCGTCTGGAGGGTGGGGGTGGACGGGGGCTTCTCCTGTCCGCACAGGATATCGGGGCGAGGGGCGGGCGGCTGCTCCTATTGCGCTCCTTCCGCGGGAGCTGCGCCCTATCTCGAGGACGGGGCCCGCGAAAGCCTCGATCGCCAGATCGAGAGGGGCTTGTCGTTTCTGCGCCGCCGCTACGCCGCCCGCGCCTTTTTCCTCTACTTCCAGGCCTACTCTTCCACCAACGCCCCGCCGGAACGCCTGCGCGCCGTCTACGAGGCGGGCCTCGCCTATGGCGGCGGCGGACTCTTCCGCGGGCTCGTCGTCTCGACCCGACCCGACTGCGTGGATGAGGAAAAGGCCGAGCTTCTGGCCTCTTTCGCCGCCGGCGGCCTGGAGGTCTGGGTCGAGCTCGGATTGCAGAGCGCGCACGATCGCACCCTCCTGCGCATCAGGCGGGGGCACGATTTCGCCGCCTTCGAACGGGCGCGGCGGCGTTTGGAGCTGCCCGGATTGAGGACGGCTGCGCATCTCATCCTGGGCCTGCCCGGAGAATCGCGTTCGGACATGGTCGCCAGCGCCCGCGTCGTGGCGGATCTCGGGCTCGAAGGGCTGAAGTTCCACGATCTGCAGCTGGCCCGCGGCTCGGCTCTCGCGGCCGAATATCTGGCCGGCGAGCTATCGCTGTGGGACCGCAGTACTTTGCCGTCCATTTTGGCGGATTGCCTCGAGGTCCTGCCGCCGGCATGCGAAATCATGCGTTTGTGCGCCGATATGCCCGCCGGCGTGCGGCTGGCGCCGAGAATCGTCGCGGATAAAGCGCAAATCTACGGCGAAGTCGAAGCTGAACTCGCCTCGCGCGGGACGCATCAGGGTTCGGCCCGGGGCAGAGGCTGAAAAAGGCCGAGCCGAGCATATATCCGCTCCGAAGCGGAGGATCGGTAGCGCAAAGGTTGATGCCTGCAGTATACTCACTCTGCAATGCAAGTGAAGAATCCCGAGATATTCTCGGTCATAGAGTCGATCGGCGAGCATTATCGTACGAACATTTCCAATCGCTACACGCGCCGGGCGCTCTCTTCCATGACCCTCGATCCGGGAGCATGGAACCTCATCGAAGAACTCACGGAGAAATCGGAGAACTACCGCTACCAGGGCTACCACCTCGACGAGCTCTATTCCCAGATACTCGCCGCGGCCCGCTTCGTCTACCAGGCCAAGCGACAGATCCTCCCTAACCTGCGCTACCTCGCCTCGGGATCCGTCGGAAGCCGCATGACGGAGACGGACAAGGTCCTGCGCGAGATGGCGGTGAACAACTTCGGATCCAATCTCAAGATACTCGCCGACAAGCTCAACGAGCTCTACGTGAAGGTCGCGGCCGTCGACAAAGAGTCGGCGGGGCAGAAGCCGGCCGTGTATTCGACCATCACCGAGCTCCGCGAGATCGGACGATACCTGATCGAATGAGCCCTAAGCTTGACAAGCCCTCGATTTTCCCGTATCGTGGACTACCGTCGGCTTAGGTCGATGCCACAATTTTAGGAGCGGTGTCCGAGCGGTTTAAGGAGACGGTCTTGAAAACCGTTGTACCGTCAGGTACCGAGGGTTCGAATCCCTCCTGCTCCGCGAACGTGGACCATGATTGGAGAGGTGCGAGAGAGGCCGAATCGGGCTCCCTGCTAAGGAGTTGTACCCCTCAAGGGTACCGGGGGTTCGAATCCCCCCCTCTCCGGAGAATGTAAATATCCCGTGGGTCGATGGGGGATTCGGATTCCCCCTCTGTCTTTTCTCGAGGCTATAGCTCAGCTGGATAGAGCATCAGATTGCGGATCTGAAGGTCGGTGGTTCGAATCCACTTAGCCTCAATCGTCTATGGAGAGATGCGAGAGCGGTTGAATCGGGCGGTCTCGAAAACCGTTGAACCCGTAAGGGTTCCGGGGGTTCGAATCCCCCTCTCTCCGGTGAAGTGTGAACCTTCGGCAGGCAGGGGATTCGAACCGAAGCCCGCGCCGACCGAAGGGAGGGAAGGAGGCAGGATGCCGACGCCAGCGGGCGAAGGCGGGTTCGAGGAGCTTTCAGGACGAAAGCGACGAGAACCGAATCCCCCTCTCTCCGGTGAAGTGTGAACCTTCGGCAGGCAGGGGATTCGAACCGAAGCCCGCGCCGACCGAAGGGAAAAAGGTAAAAAGAAGCTTCTCGGAGAGATGACCGAGCGGCCGAAGGTGCACGATTGGAAGTCGTGTGTACTCGTAAGGGTACCGAGGGTTCAAATCCCTCTCTCTCCGCAAAGGACTTTCGAGCGCCCCAAGCCAGGCACTGCGCACGTAGCCGCCGCCCAAATCCGCCAGGTCCGGAAGGAAGCAACGGTAAGCGGTAGACGCGGTGATGCAGAGCGCCTGGCTTGGGGCGCTTGATTTTTCCGCCGCGGCGCAGGCCCAGGCAGTCCGATCCCGGTGAGCTTTACCCCCCGCCCTTCTTGTGCTACGTTTCTGCCATGCCCTACGAGATAACCGCCACCCGCAAGAGGCCTCAGACCTTCGAAGAACTCGCGGGACAGGAATTCGTCTCAGCGACCCTCGAGGCGAGCCTGGAGAGCGGCCGCCTCGCCCACGCCTACCTTTTTTCCGGACCGCGCGGCTGCGGCAAGACGAGCACGGCGCGCATCGTCGCCAAGGCTCTGAACTGCGAGCGGGGCCCCACGGCCAAGCCCTGCGGCAGCTGCCGCTCCTGCGTCGAGATAGCGCGCGGCGCGAGCCTCGACGTCATCGAGATAGACGGCGCTTCCAACACCTCGGTGGACAATGTCAGGCAGATCAAGGACGAGGTGCTCTTCCCTCCCAACGGGGGACGCTACAAGATCTACATCATCGACGAGGTGCACATGCTCTCGAACAGCGCCTTCAACGCGCTGCTCAAGACCATCGAGGAACCGCCTCCCTATATCGTCTTCATCTTCGCCACCACCGAGCTCCACAAGGTTCCGGCGACCATAAAGAGCCGATGCCAGCAGTTCGCCTTCCGGCTCATCTCCATAGACGTCATCAAGGAGCTTCTGGCCAAGGCGGCCGAAGAGACGGGGCTCAAGGCCGAGGACGACGCCCTGCTCTGGATCGCCAAGGAATCGGGAGGCTCGCTGCGCGACGCCTACACGCTCTTCGACCAGGTGAGCGCCTTCTCCGAGGGGAGCCTGAGCGCGGCTCTCATCCGCGACAAGCTCGGCCTCGTGGGCATGGACGCGCTGAACGAACTGTTCCGCTTCTGCGCCTCGGGCGAGGGCGGTCCGGCCTTGGGCGCGCTCGACGGCATCCTCGAACGGGGAGTCTCGGTCGAGCAGTGCACCGTCGACGCGGTGGAGTACTTCCGCTCGCTGCTCCTGCTCAAGCACGGCATCGTCAAGCCGGGCCTGCTCGGGGCGCCTCCCTCGGCCTTCGATGCGCTCGTCGTCGAGGCTCTGTCTTCGGAGCGCATCGAGCGCGCCCTGGCGCTCCTGCTCGATCTGTATCGCAATCTGCGCTTCACCGTGGACCAGCGTTTCGAGCTCGAGCTGACCGTGGCGAGGCTGGCCAGGCTGTCCGACTATGTCTCGCCGGGCGAACTGGCGACGACAGTCGCCGAACTGCGGCGCAGCCTCGCCGGCGGCGGCCTCCCCGGCGGCGGCTATCCCGGCGGCGGTCCCGCGCCCGGCGGCCACGCCGAAAGCCGCGTCGTCGAAGGCGCCGGCGGGCATGCCGCCGAGCAAAAAAAAAAGCCTGAGCTGAATCCGGCATTGATGGAGGCCTTCGGCAGTCTGGCCGCGGCCACGGGGGCGGCCGAGCCCCGATCGTTTTCGTCCCCGAGGCCGCAGCCAGCCGAGAGCACGCCTCCGGTCGCCGAAAAGGAAGCTGCGCCTGATCAGGCCAAGCCGAGGCCCGGCGATACCGGACCGGCGCCCGGCGAAGGCAGACAGGCATCTGGCGATACCACGCAAGATGCTGGTAATACCACGTACGGTTCCGTCGCGGCAGGCGCTCGGGAGCCTGTGTCCATGGAAGCGCTCCGGTCTTCGGTCATCGAGGCTTTGGGTCGTTCGAGCCCGCTTCTGAAGACCGGTCTCTCGGCTTCGCTCCCCTGGCGCGGCGAGGGAGAGCGCCTGGTCATTCCTTTCCGTTCCGGGATGGAAGAGACCGTGGTGCGGAGCAGCCTTTCGAGCATCGCGGCGAAGGTCGCGGAGATCGGGGGGCGCCCGTTCAAGGTGGAGCTGCGCGTGGAAGCCGCGGCGAATCCCGGCCGCGAGGCGAAGGTCGCCGACGCTCGCGAGAGTCAGGGCGCGGTGAAGGTGGTGGAGCGCGTTTTCCGCGGAACGCGCCTGCCCCCTCGACAACAGCAGGAAGGAGAGCACAATGAACTTGTCTGACATGATGGAAATGCTGCGCAATCCCCAGGCGATGCAGGCCAGGATGAACGAATTCCGGGAGCGCACCGCCCGGATCGAGGCCACGGGCAGTTCGGGCGGCGGCATGGTGCGCATTTCGCTCAACGGTTCGCTCGACATGCTCTCCTGCGTGATAAGCCCCGAAGCCGTGGAGGCGGGGGACATTCCGCTTCTGCAGGATCTCGTGCGCGCGGCCTACAACGATGCCGCGGGGAAGGTCAAGGAATCGATCCAGCGGGAACTGACTTCGGGCGTGGACGGCATGCCTTTCCCGCCGGGCATGCTCGGGGGGCTCGGTTGAAGGCTCTCGAAGAGCTCGTCAGCCTCCTTACCCGCCTTCCGGGCATCGGCCGCAAGAGCGCCTTGCGCGTCGCCTATCATCTCCTGCGGACGGACCGCGCCTTCGCCCAAGCCTTGGCCGAGCGCGTAGCCGGCCTGCAGGACGCCATCGTCATCTGCTCGATATGCGGCTCCTACACCGAGACGGATCCCTGTCCGGTCTGCTCTTCTCCGGCGCGGGACCGCTCCGTGATCTGCGCGGTCGAGCAGCCCCAGGATGTCGTGACCATCGAGGGTTCGAGGGAATATCGAGGCCTCTACCATGTGCTCGGCGGCCTCATATCGCCGCTCGACGGGGTCGGCCCCGAGGACCTCAAGATTCAGAGCCTCATCGCGAGGATCCGAGAGGGAGGCGTGGCCGAAGTCGTCGTGGCCACGAATCCGACCGTCGAAGGCGACACGACGGCGCTCTACCTGAAACGGCTCCTCGAAGCCACCGGGGTGTCGGTGACGAGGCTCGCCACGGGCATGCCCGTGGGCGGCGACCTCGAATACGCGGATCGACTGACCCTGGCGCGGTCGTTCCGCGGCAGGACCAAGCTGTAGCCGCGGTCGATCGACATCGGAACGATGCGGCCGGGATTGGCCCTTTCCGGCTATACTGCCGCGCGGCCCGAACGCCGATATTCTCGATAAGCGAGGCTTTTTCAAAAGCAAGCGACTTTTGAAACTGGCTCAAGAGTAATCCGGGAGCCGATAGCAATGCTCAACTCGTCTTCGAACTCGAAAACCTCGATCTATCTAGGCGCCTTCCTAAGCCTCTGCGCGGCATTCACCCTGCTCTCCCTCGCGTCGACGGGCATGGGCCCCTCCGCCCCGGCCCTGCTCACGAGCCTCGGATGGTCGCTGGTGAACGCGTTTTCCTGGGCCTCGCTCTTCGTGCCGGCCTGGTTCGCCTTCGCTTCCGTACTGGCCTTCCTGCCCGGCTGGCGGCCGGGGGTCACGGCGGTCCTCGCGGGCTCGGTGCTGCCCTTCGTGCCGGTGGCCGTCTTCGCCCGCCTCTCGGCCGATCCGGCGCGCTTCACGACCGAAGCGCCCTTCCTGGAGGCGGCCGGGCTGCCGGCAGCGGGCGCGATCTGCGCGGCCGCCTCGCTCCTGCTCGCCGCCCTGGTCGCGCGCATAGCCCTCTGGGCATCGAGTAGGACGAGGGTGAAAAAAGAGTATGGAGTCCGACCGGGGCTTTTGCCCGCCCCCCGCTCTCGCCGCGATCCTATCGCGCTCGACTGGTCGGAGGACCTGGCCGACGGCGATGCCCCCGCCTCGCCCTCGGAGCCAAGCGTCGCGGGGCGCCTCCACGCCGAAGACGCCGCCACTAATGTCTTCGACTTCGAGGTGCCGCGGCTTCCACCTCTGCCTCCCCTGCATTCGCTCGGCGGCTTTCCCCCCGGGGCGTCGGCACGCGAGCCGCCCGCGGCACGCATGCTGCCCGCGGCACGCATGCTGCCCGCGGCACGCGAGCTGCCAGCTCGGCGCGAAGCCTCCGCCCCGAGCGATGCGATCCGGGGCGCCGGCGAAACGGAGAGCGAGGTCGAGGAAATTCCTCCGGCCGCCGAAGCTGCCGATCCGCCGCTTCGCGACCCTGGCGCGCTTGGCGGCGACTCGGGGGCCGCTGTGGCTCGGGAGGCAGCCCTGGCTCGGGACGCTACACCGGCCGCGGACCCGGCCGCGGACCCGCCTCCGACGGCCGCGCCGCTCGCGGGCACGCGGCCGATCGAGTTCACCTCGGTGCCGCCCCAGACGGCGGCGTCCCACCCGGCCGAGGGCGGCGTCGACGAGGCCGCCAAGGCCGCGGCCCTCGAGCGGATCCTGGCGCGGCGCGAGGCCGAGCGCAAGGACAAGCCCTACGCCGTGCCGGTGGACGGCATCCTCAGCCTCTATCCCGACGGGCAGTACTGGATCATCGACGAGAAGACGCGCCATTCCGCCGAGGTGCTGCGGGACACCTTGGCGGAGTTCAAGATCGAAGCCGAGGTGACGGGCATCCGCAAGGGGCCGGTGATCACGATGTTCGAGATACTGCCGGCTCCGGGCGTGAAGCTTTCCAAGATCGCGGGCCTGGCCGACAACATCGGCCTGCGCCTCGCCGCCTCGAGCGTGCGCATCGTCGCGCCCATCCCGGGCAAGCATGCGGTCGGCATCGAGGTGCCCAACGAGCGCCGCTCCATCGTCTCGCTGCGGGAGATCGTGGAGAACGAGTCCTTCAAGACCACGAAGATGGAACTGCCCGTCATCCTCGGGAAGGACATCGCGGGCGAGGTGCAGTTCATCGACCTGACGCAGACGCCGCACCTCTTGATCGCGGGCGCCACGGGATCGGGCAAGTCGGTCTGCGTCAACTCCATCATCCTCTCGATCCTGTTCAAGCGCTCGCCCCAGGAGGTGCGGCTCCTCCTCATCGATCCCAAGATCGTCGAGCTCAAGCTCTACAACGACATTCCCCACTTGCTCACGCCGGTCGTGACGGAGCCGAAGCGCGCCTTCCAGGCCCTGCAGTACTGCATCTGCGAGATGGAGCGGCGCTACAGCCTCCTCGACCGCGTGGGCGTGCGCGACGTGAAGAGCTACAACCGCAAGGTCCGCGACAAGCACCTCGCGATCGAGCGCCTGCCCTACCTGGTCGTCATCATCGACGAGTTCGCCGACCTCATGGCCACCACGGGCAAGGAGCTGGAGTCTACCCTCGCGCGGCTCGCGGCCATGTCGCGCGCCGTGGGCATCCACCTCGTGCTGGCCACCCAGCGGCCTTCCATCGACGTCATCACGGGTCTCATCAAGGCCAACATCCCGAGCCGCATCGCCTTCATGGTCGCCTCGAAGTTCGACAGCCGCATCATCATCGACATGGTGGGCGCCGAGAAGCTGCTCGGCCGCGGCGACATGCTCTTCGCGAGCGCCTGGGATCCCTTCCCGGTGCGCATGCAGGGCGCCTTCGTCTCCGAGGAGGAGGTCGAGAAGGCGGTGGAGTACGTGAAGACCCTCGGCGAGCCCGAGTACATCGACGACGAGATTTTCATCGACGAGGACGAGGACGAGGAGCCCTCGCTCTTCGCCGACGAGGACGACGATCCGCTCTACGAGAAGGCGCTGGAGATCGTGCTCCAGCAGGGCAAGGCGAGCGCTTCGTTCATCCAGCGGCGGCTCAAGATCGGCTACAACCGCGCCTCGCGCCTGGTCGAGCTCATGGAGGAGAAGGGCATCGTCGGGCCGGCCAAGGGCTCGAAGCCCCGCGACCTCGTGCACAACCCCGAGATTCTCGGCCGCCTCGACGCCCGCGCCGATCAGGACTCGGCTGCCGCGCGGCTGCGCAGAGAGGGCGCTCGCCCGAGTCTCATGCCCGACGCGGAGACGGTCCCCGGCCAGCGCGTGACCGGGCGGGACGAGGACGATGGGAAATAGGCGAACGCGGATCGTTCATGCGACGTGAAGATTCGTTATCTTCTCTATCCGGACGAAATCCTTCGCGCCGTAGGCGGCGATGATCTCGTCCTTCTCCGATTCCGACATCGCCCGGATATCGGGCAGCTTCAGTTTGCGAAGGGTCTGGGCCTGCCATCGAAGCGAGCCGCTGTTCATGAGGATGCCCTTCTCGGCCACCTGCCTGCGCGCGAACTCCGTCGACAGGAG